>Ga0180435_10001724_pt1 | contig 22548 bp, 19 predicted proteins | sample SS_ome_3_FD_132467 | JGI IMG/M metagenome (GOLD analysis project Ga0180435, IMG submission 132467) | Hypersaline lake sediment archaeal communities from the Salton Sea, California, USA - SS_3_S_1 metaG | ecosystem: Environmental > Aquatic > Non-marine Saline and Alkaline > Hypersaline >...
GCAAGAAACTCGGAGCCGAGGCCGTGGTCAACCCCAAGGATGAGGACGCTCTGAAGCAGGTAATGGCCCTCACCGGCGGACTCGGCGTCGACAAGTCCGTCGAGACCAGCGGCGTGGCCGCCGCCAAGCCGTTCCTCATCGACGCCGCCCGGCGCAAGGGCCACGTGTCGTTTGTCGGTTGGGGTGGTCAGGCCGACGTCGGTACCATTATCGGCAAAGGGTTGACCTTGCACGGCGCCTGGCACTACAACCTCGGCGACGCGCCCAAGATGATGCAGATGATCTCAGAAGTCGGTGGCCAGCTCGATAAGCAAATCACCCACACCTTCCCGATGAAGGATGTTCAGGCGGCGTGGGAACTCCAGAGTACGGGCAACTGCGGCAAGGTGTTGCTCCACCCGTGGAAATAGTCGGCCCTCAGAAGGCCGATCGACAAAGGGAAGGGAACGAAGGACCATGTCACATCAACACGCTGTCTTCATGATAGGCGAGGCCGATTATCGGTCGCACGAGACCATGCCCGGCATAGCCGACGAACTGAGCCGGCAACACGGTATTCGCGTCACGGTTTGCACGAGCGACCCCATCGAAGACAAGCAACCGGTGTACCATTTCGCCGGGCTCGAAGCTCTGGACGATGCCGACCTTCTTGTCGTCTACACACGCTTTCGCGTACTTGCCGAAAGTCAGATGGAGACGATCAGGGCTTACCTCGACTCGGGCCGCCCGGTCGCCGGCCTGAGAACGTCGACACATAGCTTCCGGTTCCCGAAGGATTCGCCCTACGAGTCATGGAATGCGGGCTTCGGCACGGACCTGTTCGGCACACCGTGGCGGAACCACTACGGTGCCGGCTCCAGAACCAAGGTCACGACCGCGCCCGGAGCGGCGGCGCATCCGATACTGGACGGCGTTGAAAGCAGTTTTGACGTGCGGTCGTGGCTCTACCAGGTCTTGCCGTTGCCCGAAACATGCAAGCCGCTGCTGATGGGCGAAGTCGTCGACTTCGTGGACGACGGCGGCGGACCACCGGTGCCCAACCCCGTGGCCTGGACCAACACGCACAACGAGGGCCGGGTGTTCTACACCAGTATGGGGCATCCCGAGGATTTCACGGCGCCATCGTTCAGAAAGTTACTGCTCAATGGCATGCTCTGGGCGATGGGCAACGAAACGTGACAGGTTGGCGAAACGAGGCCGTTGTCTCCGCTGGCTGTTTGAGGGATGCTCGACATGCGGAAGGATGAGTGCGCATACGACGCCACTGATCCCATGGAACTCGGCATGACAAAGCGGCAACGGGCCGCCCTGTTGAGTGACAATCGAGGATCGTCGTACTTGCTCTTTCCCGAGGATCGCGAGTTCCCCATCCGGCGCCGCGACATCCTGCCGAAACGATGGCTAAAGCCGTGCACGATATTTCGCGGTCAGGCACGGCGCGGCGAGTGGTACACGTTTCAGATCGGCGTCTACGCCGCGCGCACGGCGCTCAAAGACATACGTGTCTCGTTCTCGCGTCTCAAGTCGGAGCAGGGCGACGTTATCCCCGCCGCCGCGTTCAACTGCATCAACCTCGGCGGCATCGACTGGAAAGGAAGGCCGTTCACCAAGAACGTCTCGGTGCCGAAGGGTGAGGTCCAGCCGCTGTGGATTGGCGTGCAGATCCCGAAGGCGGCGAACGGCCTCTACAGGGGAAGGGTCACGGTCGGGCCCGCGGGCGAGAAGCCGCGCACCATTGACCTGTTCCTTGAGGTCGGCGGAGAGGTCCTCGACGACTGCGGTGACGATGAGATGTGGCGGCATTCCCGGCTCCGCTGGCTCGATTCGACCGTCGGGCTTGCGGACGAACCGATCGCACCGTTCACGCCGCTTCGTGTGCGCGGAAACTCGGTGAGTTGCCTCGGGCGCACCGTGCGGCTGGGTGCGAACGGCCTGCCTGAAAGCATCGTCAGCCGGTTTTCCCGGTCGGTGACTCGCCTCGAAAAGACCGGGCGAGAGTTGCTGAATCGCCCGATGGCGTTCATTGTTGACACGGCGGCCGGCCCGGTGAAATGGTCCGGCGCCAAAATGAGATTCACGCATCGCTCGCGCGGGTCCGTCGAGTGGGAGTCGGCGAGCCACGGCGGCGCCCTTTCGTTGCACTGCAAGGGCAGGATGGAGTTCGACGGGTACGTCAGAATCAACCTTACGCTCAAGGCGCGTAAGACCGTCACGCTGGACAACGTCCGGCTGGAGGTGCCGTTCCGGCGCGAGGCGGCGGCGTACCTCATGGGCATGGGGCGGCCGGGCGGACTCCGGCGGGAAGCGCTCGATTGGAAATGGGACCGGGCCAAGCACCAGGACAGCGTCTGGGTCGGCGACGTGAACGTCGGCCTTCGCTGCCACCTGTACGGCCGCAACTACCGGCGCCCGCTCTGTAACGCCCACTACAAGCATGGGCCGCTGAACCTGCCGGAAAGCTGGCACAACCGCGGCCGAGGCGGATGCACCGTCGAGGACGCCGACGAGAAGACGGCGCTCCTGAACGCCTACAGCGGCAAACGAACGATCCGGGCCGGCGAAGCCGTCTTCTTCGGAGCCGACTTCTATGTCACGCCGTTCAAGACCATCGACACCGACGCGCACTGGAGCCGGCGCTATTTCCACGGGCCGGTGTCCCCGCCGGCCGAAGTCGCCGACAAGGGCGCCAACACGATCAACATCCATCAGTCGTATGCCCAGAACCCGTTCATCAACTATCCCTTCCTGCCCGAGCCGGTGCGGGAACTGACGGAGTACACGGGCGAGGCCCATCGGGGTGGCCTCCAGGTCAAGCTGTATTACACGGTGCGCGAGTTGACGACACGCACCATCGAACTCTGGGCGTTGCGGGCGCTCGGTCAGGAGGTCCTGCTTGGCGGCGACGGCAGAGGGTATTTCGCAAGGACGAAGAAGGCACTCGGCAACTACGCGTGGTGCAGGAAGCATCTTCGCACCGACTACACCGTCGCGTGGCGACAACCGCTTGGCGGCAAATACGAGGGCGAGGTCGACGAATCCATCCTCACGACCGGGATGTCGCGCTGGCATAACTACTACCTCGAAGGGCTGGCGTGGCTTTGCGGGAACGCGCAGATCGACGGTCTCTATATCGACGACGTCGCCTACGACCGCGTCGTGATGCAGCGCGTGCGGCGAATTTTCGACGAGCTGAGGCCGGGGCACGCCGGCATCGACGTGCATTCGTGGAACCACCTCAACCCGCACGCCGGGTGGGCGAACTGCGCCAACCTGTACATGGAACACTTCCCGTACCTCGAACGAATCTGGTTCGGGGAGGGGTTCGACTGCAACGGTACGACGCCCGACTACTGGCTCGTGGAAATGTCGGGCATCCCGTTCGGCCTGCTCGGCGAAATGCTCGAACGCCCGAATCCATGGCGCGGGATGGTCTTCGGAGCGACGGTGCGCCTTCCGTGGTCGGGCGACCCGCGGAACGTCTGGAAGGTGTGGGACGAGTTCGGCATGGCCGGCACCGAGATGCTCGGCTGGTGGGACGAGGCCTGCCCGGTGAAGACGTACAATCCCGCCGTGCTCGCCACGGTCTATTGCAAGACGGGGAGGGCGCTCGTCGCACTCGCGAGCTGGGCGGCCGGGCCGGTCGACGTGAAACTGGCAATCGACTGGGCCGCGCTCGGCATGGGGCCGGACGACGCCCGGATCACGGCGCCTGAGGTGCCGGAATTCCAAGAGGCGGACGCAGTCGGTCCGTCTGACACTATCTGCATCGAGCCGGGCAAGGGCCGACTGCTCGTGATCTCGACGAAGTGAGAGGCGCCGCTCAGAGAGCGCGGACGGGGATTCGTCGGCCCTTCTTCGAGCTTTCGATCACGGCGAAGACCATCGCCAGCGACTTGATGTTGTCGCGGCACTCGCACTGCGGCTTCTCACCCGTCCGGATGAACGCCAGGAGCTCCCGCAGAGCGCCGTGCTGACCGTCGTGCTTGAGCGGCGACGCCTCGACGGGGACCGCTTCGAGCGCCCGGCTAAACCCATCCTTCCCGACGACGAACTGCCCGCACGGCTCCCGGTCGTGGTCGTAGAGCAGTGTGCCCTTGTCGCCGATGAAGCGCCAGTCGCCGTTCCAACTGGTCGAACACCCCTCGGCGCACCAGCTCCCGCGATAAGTGAACATCACGCCGTCGCTCATCTCGAAGATGGCGCTCGCGGCCACGTCGCCGCTGTACCACGAGCCCTTCGGGTTGAACTCCTTCGCGTAGACGGCGACCGGATCGGCACCGGTCATGAACCGCGCGAGGTCGAAGTGGTGGATGGCCATGTCAAGGATGAGCGGGCTCGGCATTTCGTCACGGAACCCGCCGAAGTGCGCGCCGATGTAGAAATCGCAGTTGATGGTCGTCAGGTCGCCTATCTTGCCGCCGGTGACGGTGCGACGCACGCTGTCGTGCGTGGCGTTGTATCGCCGGGACTGGCTGACCATGTAGAGCTTGCCCGTCTGTGTGGAGGTGCGGACCATCCGCCGCGCCTCGGCCATGCTGGACGCCATCGGCTTCTCGCCGATTACGTGGGCGCCGGCCCTGAGCGACCTGCAGGTCACTGAACAATGCGCCTCGGGGACGGTCAGGTCCACGACAAAGTCCGGCCGGACCTTCCTGAGAGTCGCCGAAAGGTCCGTGGACGGCTTGCAGCTCAGCTTGTACTGCTCGATGCGCTGTTGCGCGATCTCGATATTCAGGTCAACCACGCCGGCGACCTCGACACCTTCCTGGACGAGCGACGGGAACCACGCGCCTGCTATGCTCCCCGCTCCGACGACAACCGCCTTGAGTCCGGCCATTCTTCGTTCTCCTCATTTGCTGGACAATTCGACCGCCAGCCGCGAATCATACCAGATGATGATGGGTTGCCACAAGCGCCGGAGCGCCTCGCTTTCAGGCCCAGCCATGATATAATCCAAGCGTGATGGGACAAGAACGCAGACATCTGTTGGAAATCACTCCGGACGAACTTGCTTCTTGGGTGGAAAGGCACGGCGAACCGTCCTACCGGCTCGGTCAGATCATGGAGTGGGCGTACGCACGGCGCGTCGTTTCGTTTGACGAAATGACGAACCTGCCGGCTTCTCTTCGGACTAGTCTTGCCGAAACGTTCACGCTGGCGGGCCTGCGCGAAGTCGAGCGGGCCTGCTCGGAAGACGGGGCCACCGGAAAACTGCTCCTCGAGTTGCACGACGGTGAGCAGATAGAGTGTGTCTGGATGGACGATGACGGACGACATACGTTCTGCATCTCTTCGCAGGCCGGATGTGCTCTCGGGTGCCAGTTCTGCGCGACCGGCGCGGCCGGATTCGGCCGCAACCTGACACTCAGTGAGATACTAGGCCAGGTGACCGCGCTGGCCCGCAAGTGCGGCGAACCGCACAACATCGTTTTCATGGGGATGGGTGAACCACTGCTCAACCTCGACGCCGTCCTGCCGGCGCTGGAATCGCTGACGGCGCCTGACCGCTTCGGGCTGAGTCCGCGGCGCATCACCGTCTCGACCGCGGGCGTCACGCCTGGCATCCGTCAGCTTGCCGCGGCGCCCGTGCACCCGAACCTGGCGTTCTCGCTGAATTCCGCGTTTGACGGCCGACGGACAGCGCTGATGCCGGTGAACGCCCGTTATCCGTTCGCGGACGTGCTCGATGCCTGCGATGAATACGGGCGAACGACGGGGCGGTCCGTCACGTTGGAATATGTTCTGCTCGGCGGCGTGAACACTTCGGAAAAGGACGCAAGGGCGGTCGCCAGAATCGCTCATCGGCTACACGCGCTTGTGAACCTGATATCGTTCAATACCGTCCACGGCTGCGGGCTGCATCCCCCGGGGCCCGAAGAGGCCGAACTATTTCGATGCGGCCTCGAGCAGAGGCAGGTTCACGTGACGCAGCGATACCGCCGCGGCCGGGACATCGCCGCCGCCTGCGGCCAGCTCCGGGGCAAGCACCCGGGCAAGGAGAAGTGACGCGCATGCCCAGGCACCAGATCAAGCTTGTCGCCTTCGACATGGAAGGTTGCCTCACGGACGACCCGACGGTGTGGGAGATCATGCACGGAAAACTAGGCACGTGGGAGTCGCACGGTCAGCCGTACTGGGACGACTACCGGGCCGGGAAGTTCGACTACGACACGTTCGCGCGGATGGACGTTGCGGTGTGGCGGGACGCGCCGCTGGATGTGCTGCGCGAAGCGTCGGCCGAGGTGGCGCTGATGCGCGGATGCCGCGAAACCTTGGCGGCGCTGAAGGGGGCGGGCGTCGCGGCCGCCATAATCACAAACGGCCTGTCGATCCTGGCCGATCGGTTCAGGCGCGAATTCGGCGTCGAACACATACAGGCGAACAATGTTGTTGCGACGGGCGGACGGCTCACGGGCGAGATTGCCCTTAATGTCCCTTACGACCGCAAGGGCGAAGCGGTCCGCCGGCTCGCGGCCGAGCTTGGCCTGTCGTGTGACCAGACCGCCACGGTCGGGGACAGCCAGTCCGACATTGCGATGTTCCGCGAAGCGCGGATCGGTGTCGCGTTCTGTCCCTGTCACCAGTCCGTGGCCGACGCCGCCACGCACGTCGTACGAGACAGGGATCTCGGGGCCGTCGCGGACATAGTCCTTGCCGGATAGGCGGCGTGGCTTTGTGTTTCGTTCGACAAAAGATGAGGAGTCCCGTTCGCCCGTCCGTGAAAACGCGCTTGCCGCGTCTTTACCGGTCGTGTAGAATGCCCGCCGCCAGAATCTCAAAATGACACGGTTAGGAGGTCTGTCATGCTCGGGTGCCACTTCGGACGGAACTTTCAGGTAACGGTCGGCGGCGGGTCGTACCAGGAGGGGCTGACGGCGGTCCTCCAGGGCGCTCCGCCCGGGATGCTGCTGACCGAACAGGGGATTTATGCGGACCTACTGCTCCGGAAGCCCGGCGCGGACGAACTTTCGTCGCCGCGCAAGGAGCCGGACCTGCCGGTCATCTACGCAGGAGTGAACGTCGCCGATACGGTCGAGCACGCGGGCAACTGCAACCACACGAACGGTACGCCCCTGACGATCCTGATCCCGAACCTCGACCGGCATTTCGTGCACATCAAGCAGTACCAGGACACGAACCGCACACCGCGTCCGGGCCATGCCTCGTACGCCTCGTTCGCCAAGTACGGGCCGGACGACGACGCCATCGGCGCGGGTCTTTTCAGCGGCCGATACACGGCGACGATCGTGGCCGCGGGCAGCGTCGCGAAGCAGGTGCTCAAGGCCTGCGGTATCGACGTCTTCTCATACGTCCGGGAAATCGCGGGCGTCCGGTGCGACGAGGTCGAACACAAGAAGGCGCTGGCCTCCGTCGATTCCTACAGGCGGATGCGGTGCGACCTCGACCCGTTCTATCAGGAAATTTACGTCAAGGGTCGGATCACGCCGGACCAGCGCTTCCTCGAAAAGATGAAGATACTGGCCGAGGTGGAAAATGAGATCGACGCGATCCGCGCGAAAGCTCCCAAAGCCACGCCCGACCAGGTGAGTGACAAGTATGGTGTGCATCACATCGTCAACTGTCCGGACGTGGAGGCCGCGCAGGCGATGGTCGACGCCTGTAACAAGATATCCGCGACCGGTGATTCAGCGGGCGGCGTCGTCGAGGTGGTTGTGCTCGGCGCTCCGGCCGGACTTGGCGAGCCGGTTTTCGACAAGCTGGATGGCGAGCTTGGCCGGATGATGGGCATCGGCGCCGTCAAGGGCGTCGAGGTCGGCGCGGGGTTCGGCGTGAAGGACATGACCGGGAGCCAGTCAAACGACCAGATGCGCGCCGCGGGCGGCAGGGTCGTCTTTGACTCGAACCATGCCGGCGGCATCGCGGGCGGGCTCAGCACCGGGCAGTCGATAGTCGTGCGGCTGGCGGTTAAGGCGACGCCGACTATCGACAAGCCACAGCACACGGTCGACAAGTACACGCTGGAGAACCGGCAACTGGCGGCAATCACGCGGCGCGACCCGACGATTGTGGCCCGCATCTGGCCTGTGGCGGAATGTTACACGGCTATGGTGATGCTGGACAACCTGTTCGCCCAATACGGCTACGAAGTGTTGAAGCAGAAGGTAAGCAGGTAGGTGCGCTCAGGCAGGGCCGTCGCGGCGGAAGGACTGGATCATCTTCTCGGCGGTCGCTCGGGCGATATCATCGGTCATATAGTGCCCGCTTTTCAGGCGGGCGCGCACGCGGTGAACCTTCTTTCTTTCGGTCTCCCGCACCTTGCGATACAGCGCAAGGTATTGCTGTAAGTCGCCGACTGTCCAGAAGTTGCCGCTTGCCATGCCCGCTCCTCGGACTCCAGAGAGAAGACGCAAGTTCTTTCGACATGGTTATCGGGCGCGAAGGGGGATTCTTTAGCATTTCCGTTGAAGGCGGCTGGCGGCGGTTTGCGTGAACTTATGCGTCGACGAGTGTCTCCATCTTGAGCTTGAGCAGGACAAGGGCTCGGCCGTGGACCTGGGAAATGCGCGATTCCGAGACACCGTACAACTCCCCGATGTCCTTGAGGAGCATGTCTTCGTAGTAGTGGAGCGTGACAATAATGCGTTCTTGTTCCGGAAGCTCCGCGATCGCGCGGCCCAGCGCTCGTGTATCTTCCTCAAGTTCGATCGCGCCGCCCGGTTCTGCGGCGGCGGCGTCCGCAAGCATGTCGGCTATGGTGGCGTTTCCGGCGTTGTCATCGCCGTGCGAGGCGCCGCGGCATTCATCGAGCGAAATGAACGAAACCTCGTTAGTTTCGTGCAGGATTTCCTCCATCCGGTCGCGTGGGACGTTCATCGCTTCTGCGACTTCATCGACGCTCGGGGCGGTTCCGCGTTCTGACTGAAACGCGCACCGGAACGCGTCGAGCTCGCGCGCCATCCTCCGTTTCGCGCGCGGAACCCAGTCCCTGCGTCTCAGCTCGTCGACGACGGCGCCCCAGATTCTGAGTACGGCGTACGTCTCGAACCTGGTTTCCCTGGCCGGGTCGTAGTTTTCGACGGCATCCATCAGGCCGAAGATGCCGCACTGGACGAGCTCTTCGTATTCACAGTTCGCCGGAGCGGTGGCGGTCACTTTGCCGACCACGTACTTTACGAGCGGGAGGGCGTCGACGATTATCCTTTCGCGGATATCGGCACTGCCGGTGTCCCTGTATTCTGTCCAGACGTCCTTGAGGTCTAGCATGCGTTTTTCTCCTCCGCTCGCATCCGCGCGACGCGGGCCGTGCCTCCGCCGGCGGATCGTGTGTCCCGCGAACGGCGCCGGCGCTCGTAGCGGGCCGTCGCGTTCGAGACGATGCTCCGCGACGGCCCATGCAGAAGGTCCTCGGGGAGGAGCGTCTTGTGTTGGGCCGACGCGACCGCTGAGCGCATCGATCCCTTGAGTTCCGCCACGTTGCCGGGCCAGTCGTATTTTTCGATCAGGGCTCGCGCCTCCTCGCTGATGCCGTAGATGCCCTTTGATGCCTCGACCGCGAAGCGATGCAGAAACCGTTCGGCCAGCGGGATGATGTCCTCGGGCCGTTGGGCCAGCGGTGGGATGACGACGGACAACGAATGAAGCCGGTAGAGCAGGTCGTCCCGGAATGCCTCGAAAGGGGCCAACTCGTGCGCCGAGTACCGGGACGCGCAGATAATTCGAACGTTCGCACGTCTCGGGGACAGCCCCGCGACTTCGTGCTCGGGTGTTGCGTCGTTCCGGTCGGCTCCGGAGCACAGAAAGTAGCCCTCCTCGATGAACCGGAGGAGTTTCGCCTGGCAGTTCGGCGAGAGTGCCGTTATGTTTTCCAGAAAGAGCGTCCCGCCGTTCGCCAGTTCGAGCCGTCCGCTACCGAGCCACGTTCCGCCATTGGGGCCGTGGTACTCGCGGCCGAAGAGTTCCACTTCTTCTGTGGCGGGGTTTGTTCGGCCGCACTCGAACCTTACGAAGGCGCTCTCGGCCCTGTGGCCGCAACGGTGGATGTACCGTGCGACAAGTTCGGTCTCGCTCCCCGGCGGGCCGCAGATGAGCAGGGGCTCGGCGGCGTCGGCGACTGTCGCGGCCTGCCGGAGCGTATCGACCATGCGCGGACTGCGGGCGACGAAGTCCTCCGGCCCTTCGGTTTCTTCCCATTGGGCCCGAAGCATCTGGTTTTCATCCCTGAGGCGCTGCACCTCGGCCGCCTGTTGGACGGCGAGCAGCAACTGGCCCGTGGTGACCGGGTCCTGCAACGTCGTGAATCTTGCCGCGAGAAGGTCGCGGGAACAGGTGTTGAGGCGGTCGGGGTCTCCCATCAGGACTATGAAGAGGTCCGGGGAGCGTGCGGCGACTGATCGCGCACTTTGGAGCCCGGCTCCACCTGAAAGGTCGATGTTGATGATGGCCATGTCGCAGGTGCCGGTGGCCACGATGTCGAGCAATTCGTCGGAGTTCGAGGCCAGGAAGACGTCGTAACCGTGCGCCGTGAGCTGGCTTGCCAGCTTTTCGAGCTCCTCGTTGTTGTCGTGGGCCAGGATGATTCGTTCGATGGTCATGCCAGTTCTCTCCCCTGCACCGGTGAGCTGAGGAGCTCCCGGCTGTTCTGTTTTTCGATCTCGACTATGACGCCGATGCGTTCGGCGAGGTCATCGAGCAGTCTGTCGAGTGTCTGGGCGAGTTCCTGGACTCGTGAGCCGCGGGCCGCCTCCCTGATCCTTTCCCAGTGTTCGCGGAGTGGTGCGATGCCGGACTCGATCTTGCCGATGTGCTCGGCCAGTTCGCGCTGGCGGTCGAGCAGTTTCGAGAGTCGCTCGCGACCGCCGCCGTTGCGGAGGACATTGTTCTGCTCGACGGCCACCTGCTCGACGTTGTCGTAAAGCTTGGCCTCCTCCTCGTACGCCTTGATGAGTTGCGTCACCACATGCCGCTGGTCAGGTCGGTTCATCTTCCTCATCCTCCTCCTGTGAGCCGTTTCCGAGGTCCATGATGGTGAAGCTCCGCACCGCGCTTTCTGCACTGTCGAACAGTTGGAACAAGTCGTCCAGGTGGGTCACATGAAGCAGGCGTCTGACAGCGTCGGACGCGCCGGCGAGGCGGATGTCCCCGTGCTCGCGGCGCAACTGCCCGCAACGTGACGCCAGAAGCCCGAGACCGTATCCGGTGATTTCATGCACGTGGCTGAGGTCAATGATGATGTGGCTTTCGCCATTCTCCGAGAGATCGTCCAGCGAGTTCCTGAGTTCCGGTTGCGTGCGCCACGTGATGTCGTCTTCCGGCATAAGGACGACGGCGTTTTCAAGATGCTTCTGCGATATTGACATCCCATGTCCTCAGTGTGCCATCTACGGTCTACGAGAGACCAAGCAAAGCAACTGTCGTGCCGGGACAATGGTTTGGAGGTGAAGAAATGGAAACTGTTTGCTTAACTGTTGACGGAGCAGGGCGTTACAATGCGGGTTGTTGTCTGGTATGAGCGGCGTCTCGACTCTGGACGCGCTCCGTCAACCGTAGGTCGTATTGGGGGCGGCGGCTGGCCCGAGCCATAACGCTCGGCGGCATCTGCGGTTAGTGTGTGCGCTCCAAGTCCGCGCACTAACGCTACAAATATCGTAGAAGGGGAACGGAGTCAGGCCTTGTGGTCTGGCTCGCGCGGAGAGTCGGCCAGCTGGTTGAGGATGTCGATACCTTTGCGTATGGTTTCGTCGCTGGCCGCGTATGAAATGCGGAAGTGCGTGTTCCGGTCGCTGAAAATGCTTCCCGGGATGACGAGCAGGTTGTTGCGAATCGCCTCTTCAACGAACTCGTCGCCGGTGCCCCACGGCGCTTCGGGGAAGAGGTAGAACGCTCCGCCCGGTTTCGCGAACTCGAATCTGTCGGAGAGGCCGCCGCAGATAAGGTCGCGCTTGCGGCGGTATTCGTCGGTGACCGAAGTCGTATCGAGTTCGAGGTTCTCGATGATGGCCGCCTGCGCGGGGGAGGGCGCGCATACGAAGGAATACTGCTGCAGTTTGCTCATTTCGTCTATGATGTCGGACGGCCCGAATGCGTAGCCGATCCTCCAGCCCGGCGCGGCGTGTGACTTGGAGAACCCGGATACGAGCAGGACGTCTTCGGAGAGCGAGGCCATGCTCGGCGGAATGCTCTCGTAGTTGAACACGCTGTAAATTTCGTCACTGATGACGAGCAGGTCGTGCTTTTTCGCCAATCGGGCGATCGCGGTCAATTCGTGCTTGTTCAGCGTCGCGCCGGTCGGGTTGGCCGGGTTGCCCAGAATGATGATCTTGGTGCGTTTCGTAATGTGCGGCTCGATGCGCTCCGCCGACAGGCGAAAGTCGGGATAGGTGTCGGCGTGGACGGGGACTCCGCCGAAGAACTTCACGGCGTGGTGGTAGATGACGAAGAACGGGTCGCCCATGATGACCTCGTCACCGGGGTCGACCAATGTGGCGAAGGCGAGGAAGAGGGCGCCGGACACGCCCCCGGTCACGCAAACCTTGCGATCGTCGGTGCTCGTCGTCTTTGCGATGTGCTTTGTAAGGGCTTTTACGAGGTCCGGGTGGCCTTGTGTCGGCGTGTAGCGGTTCTTGCCCGCGCGGATGGCGCGGATGGCGCTTTCCTTGACCGGCTCCGGAACGTCATGGGAGGGCTGGCCGATGCTCAGGTCTACGGGGCTCTCGAGTGTCGCGGCGAGGTCGAAGATTTTTCGGACGCCGGACGCTTCGATTCGGCGGGAACGCTCGGCCAGGAACTTCCGTTCCGAATGCGCGATGGCTGGAGCCCTCTTGGGAGGACGGACCTTACTTCTTGTCCTTGCCCTTCGCCTTATCCTTGTCTTTCGCCTTTGCGTCTCCGCCAGGCACAGCGGCCTGCTCTGCGGGTTCCGCTCCTGCGGGCGCAACGGCGCCTTCAGCGCCTTCTTCCTCCGCCGCCTCCTTCTTCTTGGCGTGGCTTCGTTTCAGCTTGGCCACCCGGACCTTGGGGAGGGCAAAGATGGAGTTCTTCCCCTCGGCCCACTTTTCCTCTTCTTCGAGCCGGAGGATGCGCTCGGTGCGGGACAGGACGTTGCGATGACGCTTGAGTCGGCCTTTGGAGACCAGACTCTTGTGAATGCTCACTTGTTCTCTCCTTCTTCATCGAACAACCTGGCGTCTTCGGGAAGCGGGGATCCGTACGCGCTTCCAAACTGTTTGACTTCACGATACGGCAAGTTCACTATCTTATCGTAGACGGACTTCATGTCGGGGCCCTCGACGTTGCGGAACGGTCCGACGCATAGCGTCAGCTCGCGGCCCCTCGATATGATGAAGGCGCGTGCGTTGGCGCTGCGGATGAACGCGGCATCCGGCGACGTGTTCAGGAAATCGCGGTAGGTCCGCGCGTTCGCCTCGGCGGAGCTGTCTCGGCGGTCAAAGGTCTTCAGGAAAATGGCGCTCTTGCCGCGAAACTGTTCGGACGGGGCGAGGCGGCGCGTTTCGGTCATCCCGTTGCGTGTGGTGGTTGCCTGCGCGGGCTGTTGCGGAGCCGCGCGGCCAACCCGCCGGCCGAGCGCGAACGCGATGAAAAGCAGTACCAGAACGACCAGCACGCAGAAGATCGCCGTTGACCGCCGCAGGGAGATTGTCGGCTCGTTTTTCGCGAGGACGGAGGGCGGGAGCCGGCGCGTGGCCGTCGGTGTCAACGGCACCGGCTCGGACGCCGGTTCGGCCGGCACAACCGGCTTGACGGGCTGTGCGGGCTCTTGCGTGGAGCCGGCCTCCCCGCTCGCAGGCGCGGGCTTGTGCAGTCGATCCCTCTTTGCGGACCGGAGCGCCTCGAAAAACTCCTCCGGGCCTTCCATCTTCGCCACTGCGTTGCTGCTCCCTTGACGAGCGTAAAACGTCCTCTATTGGTTGCTATTTCTACCATAAACCGTGCGCAAAGTCAAACAGACGCGAGTGCACAGCCCAGAGAGCGTCATTCCTGCGGCCGTGTCCGGTCCAGCTCCGGCGGCAGAACGAGGCGTCGAAATCCCATTGCGGCCGCGATGTTCTGGAGCGAGACGTAGAGCGTCGGGACGACGACCAGCGTCAGCAGTGTCGCGAACGCAAGGCCGAAGATCACGGCGATGGCCATGCTGCTCCACCACTGGCTCGACATGCTGCGCGTGACGAGCCGCATCCGTTCGAAGTCCATGGAGACGCCGATGGCCATCGGCAAAAGGCCAAGAATGGTCGTGACCGCGGTGAGCAGGACGGGCCGCAGGCGTGTCTGTCCCGCCTGGACGGTCGCTTCGATGACGTCGAGGCCGCTGTCCTGGAGCTGGCGAGCGTAGGCGAGGAGGACGATGGCGTTGTTCACTACGACGCCGGCAAGACTGATGACGCCGATGCCGGTCATTATCACGCCGAACGGCATGCCGCAGATCAGCAGGCCCATCAGCACGCCGATGAGGGACAGGAGCACGGTGGTCATGATGATTACGGGGATCTGGAACGAATTGAACTGGGCCACGAGTATCATGATGATGAGAAGCAGGGCGATGAAGAATGCCTTCGACAGGAACGACTGGGCCTTCTCCTGCTCCTCTCTTTCGCCCGCGTAAGTGATTGTGTAGCCGGGCGGCAACTTGAGCGTGGCCAGTCGCTTCTGAGCGTCCGCCAGGACCTTCTCGCTGAGGCGTCCTTCGGCGTCGGCCGTGAGCGTGACCATGCGTTTCTGGTTCAGGCGGTTGATAGTGCCGAAGCCGCCGCGGTAGTCGAGCGAGCCGAGTGAACTCAGGGGGACGGACTGCCCCCACCTGTTGGGCACGCGGAGGGCGAAGATGTCCTCGACATCGACGCGCCGGTCGCGTGGGAGCCGGACCGTGATGTCGTATTCGTCGTTGAACTGGCGGTACGTGCCGACCTTGCTCCCGAAGATGGCCGTCTGGAGAAAGTGGCCGACGACGGCGGTATTGACACCAAGTAGCATTGCGCGCCGGCGGTCAACGCGGAAGACGAGCTCGGGCCGGGCCATTTCGAGGTCGGCCCGGAGGTTGACGAGGCCCGGGACGTCGGCGATGAGGAGTTTGGCCTCGTCGCTCAGTCTTTTGAGTTCGCCGAAATCCCGGCCGGCGAGGCGCACCGTCACGGCCGCTCCGGTCGGAGGGCCGTCCTTTTCCTTCTCGACCTTGACCTCGGCCCCGGCCAGGTCGGCGAGCAGTTTGCGGATTTCGGTGACGGCCTCGGCCGACGGGCGCTTGCGGTCTTCGTAATCCTGGAAGACTAGCGTGACGTTGCCGACGTGAGGGCCGCTACTGCCGCCGCGGAAAACGAAATTCGTGGAGCCCGAGGAGCCGACGCTGGCGACGGCGTGCGCAACCTCGCCGCCGGGGCATTCCTGGCCTCTGAACTCGCTGAGGTAGGGTTTCAGACGGTTCTCGACGAGGCGGATCATCCGGTCCGTCTCGCGGATGTTCGTGCCCTGCGGCAGTCGCAGGTTAATCACGCCGCGCTCGGGGTCCATTTCGGGAAAGAACTCGAGGCCCTTGCCGAGCCGGGCATAAAGCGCCCCGACGGCGACCAGGAGCAAGACGGCAAAAGCGACGGTGGTCGCTCTGTGCCGAAGGGCCGTCGCGAGAACCGCGCGGTAAGCGCGGACGAAGAACCTGTCCGGGGCCGGGCCCTTCACGGTTCCTGAAGCCGCGACGGAACATACGGTCGGGCTGATGACGAGCGCCACGAAAAGCGAACTCGAGAGCGTGATGATGACGCCGATGGGCAGATATTTCATGAAGTCGCCCATCATGCCCGGCCAGAAGAGCATTGGAGAGAAGGCGGCGATGGTCGTCGCCGTCGACGTGATGACCGGCCACGCGACTTCGCGGGCGCCGCGCACGGCCGCCACGATGCGTGTCTCGCCGTGCTGTACGTGTCGATATATGTTTTCGACGATGACAATCGCGTTGTCGACGAGCATGCCGAGCGAGAGCACCAGACTGAAGAGCACTATCATGTTCAGCGTGTAGCCGAGGGCGAGGATGATGGCGAAGCTCATCAGCATGCTCATCGGGATGGCGAGGGCCACGATGGCACTCGACCTCCAGCCCATGAAAAGCACGAGCACCGCGGCGACGAGGATGAAGCCGGTCAGGATGTTGTTCTCAAGGTCGCCCACCATCATCCGGATGTACTTGGCCTTGTCGTCGGTGACGTCGAGCTTGACCGTCGCGGGCATGCCGGCCTGCTCTTCCCGGAGTATGGCTTTGACGGCGTCGGAGATCGGTATGATGTCGGCCCCGACCCGTTTCTGGACCGCGAGCGTGATGCTGGCGACGCCGTCGAGCCGAGAGTAGCTGATCCTGTCCTTGAACGTGTCGACGACGCTGGCGACGTCCGTGAAGTAGATGGGCCTTCCCGCCCTCACCGCCAGCATAAGACTATCGACCTCCTCGGGCTTGACGAACTCGGCCGGGATGCGGACGTTGAACTTGATCCGCTCGGTTTCGAGTCCGCCGGCCGAGATGTTGACGTTTTCCGACGGGATGAGTTGGAGAAGCTCCTCCACGGTCAGGTCGTATGCGGCCAGCCGGTCGGCGTCGATCTCGAGGCGGATTTCGCGCTCGAGGTCGCCGGTGATATCCACGTTCAGTACGCCCGGGACTTGTTCAATTCTGTCCTGGAGCCGGTCGGCGATGACCTTCAGCCGCACGGGTGAAATGTTTCCGGAGATGCTCACGAGCATTATGGGGAACTCGGCGACGTTGATTTCCTGGATATACGGCTCGTCGGCCTCGTCGGGAAGCTCGGGCTTCGCGAGGTCCACGCGGTCCCGTACGTACTGGAGGGCGTCTTCGATGACGACATCGGGTTCGAACTCGATGAGCACCGTCGACATCCCCTCCGCGCTCGATGACGTTATCTCCTTCACGCCTTTGAGGCCCGAGAGCTCGTTTTCGATCTTGATCGTGACGGAGGATTCCACGTCCTCGGGCGAGACGCCTTCGTGGGATGTGGTGACGAGGACGAACGGGATGGCGACGTCCGGCGCCGCCTCGCGCGGCAGGACGCCGTAGCTGTATGCCCCTATGATCACGATGAGGGCGATGACCACGGCGACCGTAGCTCGGCTCTTTATTGCGGTGTCGGTCAGGATCATCGCGAGGGGATGCCTTCGGAGAGGGCTGTGCTGTCGGTCATTGTCTCGCGTTCACGAATCGTGACGGGCTGGCCTGGGCCGACGAACTGGTGGCCCGCCACGATGAGGCGGTCACCTTCGTTGAGGCCGGTGAGAACCAGGATTCGCTGCTCCGGTGGACGCGGCTCAGTATCGCCTTCCTGCGGCGGTGGCACCATCCGCTTGATGAATCTGGGATCAAGCTTGACCGTGCGGCGCCTGGCGATTTCCTGCTGGGTCTTGGGGTCTTTCTCGACGACGTAGATCGCGTTGCCTTCCTCCAGCGGTATGGCGGCGTCGAGCGGGATCATTATGGCCCCTTCAATGGAGCGGCGCGTGAGCCGCACCTTGACGATCCGGCCGCTGCGCCGCGCGCGATTCTTGTTGTCCAGCGTTAGCTCGACGCGCGTCGCGCGGGTGCTCTCGTCGGAGCGGGCGCTGATGTACGTCACCTCGCATGAGATACTGCCGCCGTTTCCGTTGACGTTCGGGAAAACCTCGGCCGCGTCGCCGACCTTGATGTGCGGGATGTCGAGTTCCGAGACGGGTGCGACAACCTTGAGCGTGTCGATGTCGACGATTTCCGCGACCGGGTCCCCGGGCTGGACGTACTCGCCCTTCTCGACTGTGACGTCGTTGAGGACGCCGCTGATGGGCGCGATGATCTTGGCGCGAGTGAGTTCGACACCGGCCCGTTCCATCACGGCGCGGCTTATGTGCATTTCATACTCGGCGCGATCCAGGTCCTGCGACGTGCCGGCGCCTTGCTCCTTCAGGCGGACGATTCGCTCGTATTCGGTTTCCGCGAAGTGGGCGGCGGCCTTCGCTCGGTCAAACTCGGCCTGCAACAGTTCGGTGTTCAGGTCAACGAGCGGATCGCCTTCACGGCAAACGGTTCCCTCCTTGCACCGGACGCTTTCGACCCGGCCGGCGACCTCGGCGGCAACCCGCACCACGCGGTTCGGTTCGACCACCGCGGGCAACTCGAAGCTGTCCGCCATCTGGGGCTGTGCCCGGACGACCTCGACCGCGACGTTGACGGCGACGGCCTGGTTTCCGTTCGCCGCCTCCTCGTGACTCGCCAGCCGTTTCAGAAGCGGTGGCATGCCGAGCCCCGCGATGATGCCGGCTGTGAGAGCCAGGCCGACTAGAAAAAACGTCAAGCTGGGGCGTTTTCTTTCCACTCAGCACCTTTCACCAGATGTTCGGGGGCGCCTTGCCGCGTCATGCGACGGCCCGGCGGCACCAGAGGTCAAACAGAGCGACCATGGCGAGCACACCGAAGCACACAACAAGCAGTAGCGCCGAGAAGAGCATGGGATACAACCACGCCGGATGGCGCCTGGCCAGCCAAAGGAACAGCGGACACGCAACGGCCACCACAAACGTGGAACTGACGAAGAAGACCTTCGTTTTCTCGAACAGCGAGGTGCGCACGAAAAGCAGGCCGAGCCCCAGGAACGCAAGCGACACGACGAGCAGGTAGAGCGTGGTGCCGCGCGCCATTTCGAGCGAAGACAGGTGATGACGTCGGACGGCAAGCGGGGCGACGGCGTCGTACCCGCGGTTGGCGGCGCGTTCGTAGATGCTGCCCTTCAGAATGCGTTGTATTCCGGCGAACTCCGAGCGCGGCGTTCCGTTCTTGCACCATTCTTTGATGCGTTCGATGTCGAGTTTGCCCGCTCCACCGAGCCCTGATTTCTGGGGACTGGCCGCGGCCTCTTCGAGCGGGGACAGTTCCGCGCCGCAGGCGTAAATCTCGAGGTCCCGCAACGAAATTGCCGATTTGCCGTCGAAGTCCCGGCAGAACTGGTACACTTCGGCTATGCCGAACGCACCGGCCCCGCATATCATCAGGATGAAGCCCGTGAGCAGCAACCGCATGCTGACGGAAAACTCGTGCAGTCTCATGTGTTGGTACACGTGATATCGCCTCCGTGACCGAGCGGGTCCCGACCAGCGAGAATAGCATCCCTTCGGTGACAAGTCAACGTCAAGCAGTGCAAAAACTGCGTGGGGCGCTGCCTGCGCTCCTGGGCTACTTCAACTCGTGTTGGATGCGTTGCGACGCGATGACCTGCCACCGGTCGCCATTCTTGGCGAGGTCGGTGATCGCGCGGTTGAAACCGCCCACGGTGAGCAGTTCGACGCGCTCTCCGGGCTTGTCTTTGAGAGCCGCGGTGACGCGGCCCGTGAGCACGCAACGCGCGGTCTCGCCGGTCACCGTGATTTGAATATCCCGAACCTCGACCTGGAAGTCGGCATACGACTGTTGCTTCAGGCCCACGAGATATCGAATTGCCAGCGCCTTGTCGATGGTGATGTCCGTTCGTTCGCCGCGATGCGCGTAATCCAGCGAGAGGTTATCCATTAGGCGCGTCTGACAGACCAGGCCGGAGTTGCTCTCGATGCCGGAGATCAGTGAATCGAGCACGGACCGGACGCGGTCCTCTTCCGTCATCGTGATCTCCTTGATGACGAAATGAGCAAGCACCACAATCACCAGGGCGGCCACCGTCCAGAACAGTATCTTTCTTGTCATCGGATTCCGCTTCCTTGCAAGTGAACCATCAGAATGCCGATGTCGGCGGGGGAGACGCCGGAAATGCGCGCGGCCTGGCCGACGGACAGCGGCCGGACGGCCGAGAGCTTTTCGGCGGCCTCGAACCTCAGCCCCGCTATGCTGGAATAGTTGACGGTCGCCGGTATGTGCCTGCTCTCCATCCGCCGGAACTGCTCGATGTCGCGCGTCTGGCGCTGCATGTAGCCCTCGTACTTGGTCTCGATCTGGACCTGTTCCTTAACGTTCGCGGGCAGAGCCAGAGCGGCCAGTTCCGCGTCGAGCGCTTCAAGCGTCGCGAAATCGTTGCCGGTTCTCCTCAGCACCTGCGCGAGCGTTACGCCGTCGTGACGGCGGGTTTCGAGGAACCGGCGCGCCGCGGCGATGCGTTCCTCCTTTCGGAGCAGGCGGTCGTATTGCTCGTCGGATATGAGGCCGCATGCGTGGCCGTGCTTCATCAGCCGCCGGTCGGCGTTGTCCTGCCGGAGCACGAGCCGGTACTCGGCCCGCGACGTGAACATCCGGTACGGCTCATCGGTCCCCTTCGTGACGAGGTCGTCGATGAGGACGCCGATGTAAGCCTCGTCGCGAGTCAGGACGAGCGGCGACTCGCCCCGCAATGCCTTCACCGCGTTGATGCCGGCGACTATGCCCTGTGCCGCGGCCTCTTCGTAGCCCGAGGTGCCGTTGATCTGGCCGGCAAGAAAAAGGCCCGGCACAACCTTGCTCTCCAGTGTCGGCCGTGTCTGCATCGGCGGAACAAAATCATATTCGATGGCGTAGCCGTAGCGCAGGATGCGGGCGCGCCCCAGGCCCGGAATCGAGCGAACCATTTCGTCCTGCACGTCGCGCGGCAGACTCGTCGCGATTCCGTTGCAGTACACGACGCCCGAGTTGATGCCCTCCGGCTCAAGGAACACGAGATGCGAGTCTTTGTCGGGGAAACGGACGATCTTCGTCTCGATGGAGGGGCAGTAGCGCGGCCCTACGCTCGTGATCTGGCCGGTGTAGAGCGGGGCACGCTCGAGGTTCCGCCGGATTATGTCGTGTGTGTGAGCGGTCGTCTTGGTCAAATGGCAGGGCATGTTGGGACGGTCGAGCCGCTCGGTCGAAAAGGAGAAGGGCAGGGGACTCTCGTCGCCGGGCTGGATTTGGAGTGTGTCGTAGTCAAGCGACGCGCGGTCGACACGCGGGGGCGTGCCGGTCTTGAGCCGGCCGAGTGTGAGGCCGAGCGCTTCGATCGCCCCGGACAGGGCGTTCGCCGGGGGCTCGCCGACGCGGCCGCCCTCAGATTGTTCCGGCCCGACGTGGATGACGCCGCGCAGGGACGTGCCGGTGGTGAGGATGACGCGCGTTGCGGCGTATGTCGTTCCGCCTTTACCGATGATGCCGGCCGCGCCGCCGCCGTCCGTCATGACGCCCGCAGCGCAGTCGTCGGCGATGGCAAGGCCCGGACAGCCCTCGACCCGGTGCCGCATTGCCCGTTCGTAGAGGACGCGATCCACCTGGGCGCGCGGCGAATGGACTGCGGGTCCCTTCTTGCGGTTCAACATCTTGAACTGGATGGCGGTCTCGTCGGCGACCTTGGCCATCTCGCCGCCGAGGGCGTCGACCTCGCGGACGAGCTGTCCCTTGGCGAGGCCGCCTACCGCGGGGTTGCACGACATGCGGCCGATGCTCTCCCGACTCATGGTCAGGAGAAGCGTTCGTGCGCCCATCCGGGCGGCGGCGAGCGCGGCTTCGCATCCCGCATGCCCTCCGCCCACAACAATGATGTCGTATGTGCCGGTTGACATCGCGCCCTTGGGGAAGTCCGGTCAGCCGAGACCCAGAAGTTTTGCGAGATCGTTCCAGGTTACGAAGAGCATCAGGGCGATGAGGCAGACCATCCCGGTGTACATCAGCCGGGCCATCACACTGTCTGATAATGGCTTGCGGCGGACCTTCTCGATCACGAGGAACCCCAGGTGACCGCCGTCGAGTATGGGGAAGGGGACAAGGTTTATCACGCCCAGATGGACCGTGATGATGACCATGAATTCCACGAACTTCATCCACCCGGCCTCGGCCTGATAGCGGGAGATCGTCAGAATCAACACGGGGCCGGAAAGAAGCTTGGGGGATATGCGACCGCGCACCAACATCCACAGACTGCGTCCGGCTCGTTCGATCCACTGAACGGTCTCGACGCACGCCTGCTTGAGCGCGGCCAGCGGTCGGCCCGGCTCGACCATGCGGCACTTGTCCAGCCGAGGGCTTGCGTCCAGCACGCCGACCTGCATCTGGACGAAACAAACAACCGCGTACTTCACACCTGGCGGCTGACCTTCATCAGTGTCCACTTCGTTATCCCGTTGCTCCAAAGCGAACTGCAAGGCCGGGTCGTCGACGAATCCAATATCGACCTTGCGGGAGTTGCTGGTCCATCTCAGGAACTGCACGCCGTCGTGTCCCATGAGTGACGAGGCGGCCCTTCGAGAACCGTGGGCTCGCGCCGTGACGAGCTTCGCGCCGATCTTGATTCCGGCCTGCTCCGCGTCGCTTCCGGGGACGAATCCTTCAACGACGGGATACAATTCGCCGGCGATCCCCAACGTGTCGCCGATATCCGTCCCGTCCTCAGGCGTAAGCTCGATCGTATGTTCTGTGGACGCACCCTCACTGGAACCTGGCTCCGCCGAGCGCAAAATAGAGAGTGTTATCTTGCCACGGCCGGCGGCACGGACGGCCTGCTCGATCTGTGGCCAGTTGTTCGTTGGACTGCCATTGACTGCCGTCACCCTGTCCCACGGCTTTACGCCAGCTTTGGCGGCGGGGAAATCGGGCCGGACGAGCTTGATGCGATTCGGGCGGTTCGC
>Ga0180435_10001725_pt1 | contig 22545 bp, 10 predicted proteins | sample SS_ome_3_FD_132467 | JGI IMG/M metagenome (GOLD analysis project Ga0180435, IMG submission 132467) | Hypersaline lake sediment archaeal communities from the Salton Sea, California, USA - SS_3_S_1 metaG | ecosystem: Environmental > Aquatic > Non-marine Saline and Alkaline > Hypersaline >...
ATTGCATACTTCCCCAGTCATGGGCAACCCGCCGATTAACAAACAACGCCGGGGGGTCCCCGCTCCCGGGAAACGGCTCCGTCCCCTCCGGCAGCAGTTGCTCCTTCAGCGCCAGCGCGTCCCTGCTCCAGGGATCTTTCATATCCACCAGCCTCGCAAGCAGCGGGAATCCCTCTATCAGCTCGATCACGTCTTTCCCGACCTCCGGGAATTTTTCGGCCGGCGCTACCGGCCTCGATGTGAAGCTGACACCTTCACAGTGCAGGCGAATCTCGGCGGCAATGCCCATGTACTGTCCGCCTATTCCGGAGAGAGACCGCAGCCGGAAGTAACGGCCCTTTACCGGGGAGTCGAATTTGACCTCGTTTTCGCCCTTCTCGTCGCTGAACGCGCCCGTGGCGATCGGCGTGCCGGCAGACAGCGGCGTGCTCTCCTCGGGCGAGTCACTCAGGTAGACCTCGTAGTCCTTGATGCAGCGGTGCGCCGGCAGGTACATGAAACCGGTTATCTCGTAAACGGCTCCCATGTCGAAAACGATCTCGTGAGGATGCGGCATCCTGCTCGGTTTCCAGGCGGTATGCCAGATAGTCCCCGGATCGCCGTCCATGGCCCTGAAGGCCTCACATTGGTTTGCAACGCTGTCCGCGCTTGCCCGGACGCGCACAACCATGTCTTCACCAATAGCCGCCCCGCATGCCCACATCAACACCACTGCCGCTGTAACCATTCTATTCATGGTCAACTTCCTCGCTTTCTGATTTGTAGAACCTATTGCGTGGCCTTTCTCGATTGCGTCGTGTTTTCCCCCGCCGCCCCCGCATCCGACCTGAAACATAACGCCCCGGCAGCGGCGCGACAACCCCTGTTTGCGAAATGACATCAAAAGCCCCTGGTCTCGGCGGCAGCATTGTCCGGGGCGTTCTCCGGATCGAGGCAGTGCTTCTTCTCTCCCACCAGCCCGCATCCGCGCCGGTTTAAGAAGCATGCCTTAAGACAGCGCCTTACTTCTCATTGTATCCTTGTCGTCTTGAACCGGATCTTCCGCGGGATCTTCGGTGCAACGACCGTGAGGGACTTCGCCACCCCCGGCAGCAGGTCGAAGTAGTTGTCCGACAGTACGCCCCTGCCCTCGTCTGCCAAGTGCACGCCGTGACAGTAGGTCTTGCTGACCAGACGAATGGTCCTCCCCTTCATTTCAACACGGATATCCGACTCGGGAACCGACAGCTCGCGATACGGCGCGAGCGGCCAGATCGAAGGAGCCGCATCCAGGTCCCGGTCGGCAAGATACCCGACGTATAGCCACTCACGGCGATCCAGCGCCTTCGCGGCGGGAATCGTCTCGCTTCCGATCTCGACCATGCTGTTCGCGCCGAGGTGGACGGCGCACGACTTCATCTTCGCATCCGAGCCGTCGATGCGCATCCAGCCATGGTGAACAACAGGCGTCCATTCCTTCAGGCTATCGTTCACCACCCGCGTCACCAGCCTCCTGCCCCGCCGGCGCACGATCGCCTTCACCGGGGTGTTCGCGTTGCGCAGCCAATAATAGGATGGCTTGCGCCGCAGGTAGTAATCGATCGGCGTCCAGCCGATCTCCCCCCAGTTGTCGTTGTACATCCAGATCAGCGCCCCCTGGCAGTCGTCGCGCGGATCGTGTTTCCGGAAGCGCATGGCCTCCATCAAACGGCCGTACATCGTCGCCTGGAACATCTGCGAATACAGGATATAGTCCTTCAGGTCGAGCCCTTCCGGATCAGCGTAGTGCGTGCGGATCGCGGTAAGAATCGTCGTCTGCTTGTCAAAGAGGTTCGTATGTTCCTTCCACGCCCGCGAGCCCATGCGCAGCTCCCCCGGGCGGAGGTACTGCTTCATCGAAGCCAGGTGCGGGGACCCGAGTACGCCGCTCTCGCTCACGAACCGGGCCCGGCATTCGTCGTAGACCTCGTGATTGACGCGGCGGTTGACGTCCGGGTTCATCGTGCAGGGGGCCCACCAGTGGCAATCGCCGTTCAGCTCGTCATTCGGCAGCTCGCCCCCCAGCGGGCTCCCCGGCCAGTAGAAACGCTCAGGGTCGAGCGCACGGCAGACATCCGGCAAAACCTGGTTGAAGATAAGGGCCCCGCCGACATCGACATCCTTGTCGGTCGGCTTCCTGCCCCGCTTCCGCCCCCACCCCTCGAAGAACGCCTGGCTCTCGTTGTTCCCGCTCCAGAGGGCGATGCAGGGGTGATGCCGAAGCAGCATCACGACCTTCTCGGCCTCCTTGCGGACGGCCTCGCGGAACGCCTCCTTGTGATCCGGATAGCCGCGGCCGCCGAACGAAAAATCATGGAAGATCAGGATCCCCGCGCGGTCGCAGGCGTCGTAGAAATCGGGCGACTCGTAGATCCCCCCGCCCCACACCCTCAGCATCGTCATATTGGCGTTGCGCGCCTCCGCGATCAGCGCCTCGTGCTTCTTCCTGCCGGCCCGAACCATGATCGCGTCGGCGGGCACCCAGTTACCGCCCCGGCAGAAGACGTCCTGCCCGTTCACGCGTATGCAGAAACGGCTGCCGCCGGCGGGAATCGCCGAACGGTCGACGTCGACCGTTCGCAGGCCGACATGCATCTCGCGCTGATCGCAGACCTCGCCGTCACGGACCACACGCGCCGTCACGCGGTACAGCGGCTGGTCGCCCATACCGTTCGGCCACCAGAGCCGCGGCTTCGGTATCTTGAGCCGGAAGGCGATTGGCGACCGCCCGACCTGCGCGCTCAGCTTCACCTTTTGGGTGATCTTCTTGTCGGCCGGCGGCTTGATAACCAGCTCCAGCCGGCCTGCCCGCTCGCTCCACGGATGTAGGTTCTCAACGATTACGTTGCCGTCGAGGAAGACACCCTCACCCCGACCCTCTCCCGGAGGGAGTGGGGCATAAGCGGAATCGATCCGGGTATCGAGACGGACGTCGTGCAGAACTATCCCTGAGTGTCCCTCGATTCGCACACCGCGCCAAATCCCGATGTTGGGAAGCGTGTCTACCCAGTCCATGGCATAGCAGTAGCGGGGCTTGCGCAAGTAGGTTACGCCGTCGAACTTCCAGCGCGCGCCATAGACCCCCTTCTGCGGCGGCCTTGGCTGGAGCTCCGCGGGTGCCAGCTCCGCCCCCACAGTCAACCGCACGACAAGAGTGTTGGCGCCTTTACGCAGCACGTGGAGCACGTTAAAGGAGTGCGGCACCAGCGCGTTCTTCGTCTCGCCCACGAACATGTCGTTGAGAAACACTTGCGCGTAGAGATCCAGTCCGTCGAAGATGAGCTGTTGGCGTTCGAGCTTCAGGAACGAGGCGTCGACCTTGAAAGATGTCTTGTACCACCAGGACCGTTTTTCTGGCCAGCGGCTCTTTCTCGTATTCATGCCCACCAGCGGCTCCGCCATGCGCCCCGCACGAATCAGGTCCAGGTGAATCTCACCGGGAACCCTGGCCCGCATCCATCCCGAGCGTTTCTTCTTCACCCTCGCCAGGCCCTTCATGCCGCTGCAGGAGAGGCTCTCGTCCCGCACCTTCCATTCGCCGTCAAGCAGTTTTGTTATCATCAAGCCCTCACTCGCTGTCTACCTGTCATGCTTCTTTATTGAATCCTGAATCCGGAGTATCGAAGCCCGAAAATGCCGGAGCTGTCCGATTTCTAATTCGTGTCCCTGGAGGCGCCTCCCCATGATAACGGCGAGTCTCTCCTTTCCGTCTTCCGTCCTGCCGCCTCACCTCATAGTAGATGGCACCACGTCGCGCTGGTCCCTGCCGGGACGCGTGTGACGCCGCGCGGCGGGCGGGACGACCCAGTAGGGGTTCGGCACGCCGCGCTCGGCATACCAGTAGACGCACGTATCGTACAAACACGGACGGCAGTCGCCGTTGGGCATCACCTCGATGAAGCCCTGGAAGCCCTTCGAGAAGGGCAGGTCGTCGCACACGTGGAAACGGCAGACCGATGTGTCTTCCTGGGCGTCCGGCCGCAGACGGGAGACGGCCGCCAAGGCGCTGTCGAACGTGATGAACGGAGGCCCCCCGGCCCAGGCATATCCGATGTAATCCTCGCTGCCGGTGCCGACGGTTGAAGGGTACTTCTCGCCGTCTATGAAAAACTTCTCGTCACCCTCGCCCCACCAGCCCCCGAACTTCCAGATATGTTCCGTCATACCGACATATCGCCCCCTGCCCTCCACGACCAGCAGCGGCCAGTCGGGCCAGCGGTCTCCGCCCCGCTGCATGAAGCGACCGGCGTCAAGGCCGGTGAAGTCGTCGGAGTGCCACGCCGCGTTGAACCGGAGCAGACGCTCGGCCTCCTGAAGGGCGATCCGGACCCATCGGTGGATGCGGTTGTTGTCGGTCATGCCTGTCTCATCTATCGGTGTAGACCAGATCGACTTCCAGATCCGGCTTGTTCCGTACCTGCCAGAGTTTCAGCAGGCCCATCATCATGGTGTCGCCGCGGGTGATTGCCTCGTAGTGGTCGTGCTGCGAAGAGGCCTTCGGCAGGGGCGCGCCGTCGCTCAGGAAGTTGTCGACGGCGATCTGTGCGAAGGCGTCCGCACGATTCAGGTACTTCACATCGCCCGAGAGCTCGTGGGTGGCGATCATGTGAAGAATTACGTGCCCCATCGGCCCCGGGAAGATGGTGCCCGTCAGGTCCGGGGTGCTTTCCAGGTACCGGTCGGCGGACTCCAGTATCATCCTGCGGTATCCGTCCTTCGGAGCTCCGTCGTCAAGCTGGCGGTAGCGCAGGTGGCAGATGTCGGCGATCTGCGCATCGGTCGTCTTGCCATATGCGGTGACCCAGGGCCGGGTGTGCGTCCAGGGGCCTTCCTTAAGGGCTTGCAGGGCCCTCGTGTCCGCCCCGGCCACGAAGCCGATTCCCTTCGGGCTGAAGTCGTGCTTGAGAGACAGGAAGATCTCGTCCGTTTTGGCCGCCCGCTCGAGCATCTTCCTGCGCAGCGGCTCGGGGAAGACCGGCGCCGCGTCCGTCAGGCTGATGGCGAGCGAGAGGTTGCTCTCGGGCCACATGATATGCGTCCGGTCCGGATGCGAGGAACAGGGAATCGCTCCCGTCTCCTCGTGGCTCAGGCGGTTGTACATGTCGACCAGCGTCTCGACGGCCTTGAGGTAGACCTCGTCATTCGTCTCTCGATAGGCCCCGGCCCACATCAGGATGTAGAACCCGCCGTGGCGGGGATACTCGTTCCGGCCGCCGGGATCGTGCCTGTCCCACCCCGCGTGCCGGGAGAACTCCCCCGTCTCGTGATTCGCGATCTGGTGCTCCCACAGCCCCTTGGCGAGCCCTAACGCCGCATCGGGTGCGAGCTCGTGGCACCGATCCCAGAGCACCCACGGCCGGTAGATTTCGTGTATGGAGATCGGTTCTCCCTTGAACAGGCCCCGGTGCGGGCCGTCGGCGTGGAAGTCCCAGCCCATGTGCTCTCCCCACGCCATGAGCCCCGTGACCGGGCTCTGGCAGTTCTCGAAGAAGAACTTGAGTGCTTTGTCCGCCTCAGTGGCGTACTTCGCCTCGCCGGTAATCGAGGTCAGCGCGTATAGAATCTGGTAGAGATTCTCGTCGTGCATCGGGTTCGCACCCGTCGTGCACCGATCTTGGGGCCGGATGCCGGCGATGCCGGGGAAATCCCCGGGTGCCAGGTCCCGCCGATCCAGTGCGGCGGCGAAGAGGGGGGATTCCTTTGCGCCGTATGTGTCACGACCGCGCTCCATGAGGGTCTCGGCGTAGGCCTGCACAATCTTCAGGTAGTCGTGCCGCTTCGCCACTTCGCCCCCCTTGGTCTCGGTCGTTCCGTGCTCTGATGTTCTCATCTGTCTGTGTAGACCAGATCGACTTCCAGATCCGGCTTGTTACGGATGAGCCAGAGCTTGAGCAGGCCCATCATCATTGTGTCGCCGCGGGTGATTGCCTCGTAGTGGTTGTGCTGTGAGGAGGCCTTCGGCAGGGGCGCGCCGTCGCTCAGGAAGTTGTCGACGGCGATTCCTGCGAAGACTTCCGCGCGGTCGAGATACTTCTTATCTCCCGAGATCTCGTGGGCTGCAATCATGTGGTGGCTCACGTCCCCCATCGGACCCGGAAAGATGGTGCCCTTCAGGTCCGGCGTGCTCTCAAGGTACCGATCAGCGCAGGCGAGGATCAGCCTGCCGAATCCCTTCTTGGCCGGCCCATCGTCAAGCTGGCGGGTTCCGGGTTTCAGGGAGAAACCTCCCCGTCACCTGCCTCCCGGCCCTGTCTCTTGGTCCCTACACTGTGGCCCTGCGACTGTAATGCACCATGCTCACCTTCCTGAACAAAAAAAAGTGCCTCCGACGGTAACAGCTCCTTCTTCTCTCCCGGCGGTTGCCAGGTGACGCGCAGCGCGGCGCCGCCGCCGGCCTGAAAGTACCCCAGGTGGATTCTGTAGTATCCTGCATCCAGGATCGCACCGTTGCTTCGTGCGGTTTCGGGATGTCGTCCGTCGTGTGTGATGAACTTCTCGTCGTTCAGCCACATAACCGAGCCGTCGTCGGAAGACAGCGAGAAGGTGTAAACTCCCTTGACCGGAATCTTGAGGTAGCCCTCGTAGAGCACCGCGTAATGCTGGTCCCTGCGGCCCTCGATCTCGAGCGTCGGGGCCGCAACGACACCGGACTTGCGGGTGTCGCGTGTCATTGGCGCACGCCAGGCCCAGAGCGGCTCGGTCTGGTAGCATTGGTATCTTAGTCCCGGCTGCAACGCGCCCTCCGGCTCGACCGCCGGACGCGGGGCGAACTGAAGCGCATCAATCTCTGTGATTGCGGTGAAGTGTACGCCGCGGAAGTCCGACAGGAAGACGATCCGCAGATAGCGGACGTTAACCGCCTTGTTCAGCCCGATCACCATCCGTGGAGCAATGCTGTGGAATTCGGCCTCTGCGACCGGATCGCCCCAGTTCTCACTGTCGTCGCTCGCGTAGACCCGGTACCGCTTCGGCACACCGCGACCGTTTTGCCCGCGTGTATAGAACGCGACGGCATGCACTTCGGTCTTGCGCCCCATGTCGATCTGGATCTGGTGCGGGTGCGGCACTTGGGCCTTCTTTCGTTTCGAGAACCAGACGGTGCCGAGGTCGCCGTCGATTGCGGCTCTCCCGTCGTCGTCGCTGTCACTCCGAATAAGCCTCCAATCGGTCTTGGGAATGCCGATATGGACTTGGAAAACTTGGCTGATCATGCCGGAGCCCTTCTGCCGGACAACGGCCTTGATAAGTCGCGAATCGGGGATCGAGAGCGGGTCGCTGTACACTCGGCCCGCGCCCTCGCTGGGGGGCGGCCCGTCAAGCGCGTAGAGAATCTCGCTCTTCTCCCGGTTGGTCTCCATCACGACTCTGCCGTCGGCGTCACGCCGAACCACGAGAGTCGTCTCCCGCGTGAAATTCTCCGAGGCAATTGGCTCCCAGTGCTCCCGTGTCAGCATCCCGCGCCATGTGTCGAGATACTCTTGTGTGTACCAGAGGTCCTTTAGTTCTCTCTCGATTCGCTCCAGCATCGGCTCGGCTTCCCTGCGGAGGTCGGCCAGGTACACCTCGGCTTCCTTCCGCTTGCCGGCCTGCAACAGCGCGACTATCTTCTTCTGGAGCGAAGCGGGGGCTCCCGACTGCAACAATTTTGGGTGGCCTGTCGGATTGCGGCCCTCACGCCTGCGAACCGCATAGTCGGGGAAGTCAATGGAGGCAAGCCGCCGGCCCGCCTCGAGGTGTATCTCGAGCGGCTCGACAAACTCTCGCTCGTAGGCCTCCTCGGGCATGTAGGAGACCTCCTTGCCCGCCTTGATCGCCTTGAGCTGCTCCTGCATCTCGTCGATCAGCGCCAGGGCTTCCTCTCGCTTTGTATCGTCCAGCAGCATCCAGGACGTAACGGCCCAGTTGCGCCACATGACGGTGAAGTAGTCGGTAAGCCTGTACATGTTGTCCTCGAGTTTCCGCACCGACTCGACGGCGGCGGGCCCGTGGCGCTCGCGGTAGATGGCCGTCCGGGCCTTCTCATAGGTGTAATGAGCGGGATCCCACGCCCAGAAGAGTTGGAGGGCGGCGTAGTGGAACTGCTCGTTCTGGGCGCTCATGCCGGTCAGATGCTCGCCGCCTTCGCGCAGGCTGTCGAACGTGAAGCTTCCCCAGCAGTGCTGATTGAAGGGGAGCAGAGCGAAGTAGCGGTTTGCCCCGGCGGGGGTGAAGAAACCCCTGGGCCCGCAGGGGTAGTTGTGCCACCAAAGGTAGTTCTTGATACCCGACGCCCGGGCGCCGTCGAAGTGCTCTTTTGTGCTGAACACACCGCTATCAGGCCCGGTGAAGTAGAAAATCGCCTCCGCGCAGTCCTTTAAGTTCCGGAGCCGCCGGTTGTTACCCATGCTGAGGTAGTAGTAGTCGGGATGGCAGGCAACGAACGTGATGCGGTCGCCGACCGTACCGAAGCGCTTCTTGATCACGGCCGTCACCTTGTTGCACAAGCCCTCCGGGTCGCCGCCCATCCCGAAGTCGTCGAAGGAAACGTAGATGCCGTAGCAGCCCTTATCGAGCCACGACTTCGTCTCGCTCACAGCGTACGGGTGGCCGGAGGCTGGGATAGCGCCCTCGACAAAGCCATAGGGCTTCAGCCCCCGCCGCCAGCACTCCTTGACCGTGTCCGGGCTGATCGTGGCGCTCTTCTTGGTGCGGAAGTGCGTCATGTTGGCGCGGGCGTAAGTGATCTCATCCAGGCCCGACGTGTCGGCGAAGTACTTCGGGTCCCCCGGCCACCAATCCCGGTAGCGCAGCGACGACCAGTCACGGACCGAGAGTTCGGGGTACACGGCGGCTTTGCCGTCGCGAGTCACCGCCTCAAGGAATGCATACTGAGCATAGATGACCGCGCGCCCCGTGCTCCCGATCATCAGGACGAGGCGCCTCTCCCCATCTTTCACCGCCTCGATCGCAAATGCATCCTGCATGGGGTCCTTGCCCTCAAAGCAGTCAAGATCAACCGCGTGTTTTTCCTTCAGAACTTTCAGTAGATCGTTGCTCTCGAGCGTTCCCGGCACAAAAACGGTGCCCGAACCGCCGGTCGCCGTCTCCGCCGTCACCACGACCGCATCAATGTCAAAGCGCTTTTTCAGGACGTAGACAAGCCGCGAAGAGGCATATTGCTCGGGTCCGTCTGCCTTTTTGCCGATGACAATGGTCACCGGACCGGCAAGCGGCACTGGGGCTTCACCCTTTACCCCATAATCCTTGGGCAGAGGGAAAATCGGACATGCCGCGTCCCCGGCGGCGGACGGCATCAGCGGGAATGCAAGGACTGTCAGGCAGGATAGTACAGCGGCAATGGTTGTCTTCATCGTTACGGGTTTCCTCATTCGCGGCGCCGCCCGGGAGGAAACGGGGCCCGCCGGATTCACGCTCTAATCCCCGTAAATATAACGCGCCGCCAACCAGACAACAACCCTCTATGCAGGAATTACAGGCTGCCCGGCAGCTCTCTTAAACGCGTTTACAGCTTCGTCGATGGCGCGAGCAGAAATCGCCGATGCCGTGAGAAAATCAAATCCGTGCACTGTTCCCGGGTAATTATGAAGCTCCACGGGCACGCCGGCCGCCATCAGTCTCATGGCATACATGATTGCCTCGTCGCGTAATGGATCATGTTCGCAAGTTGAAATATACGCGGGAGGCAAGCCGGAAAGGTCCGCTGCGCGCGCAGGCGCGGCATAGGGCGACACATTCGCACGATCTTTGCCGATGTAATGGTTCCACATGTCCAGGGAATTCCGGTACGTCCATATGTACGTGTCGGCACTATTCATCATTGACGGAGTGTCACAACGGTCGTCAATGACGGGGTAGAACAACATTTGAAACAGCGGCCGGGGGCCGTTGCGGTCACGGGCCATCAGTGTGACTGCCGCGGACAAATTGCCGCCGGCACTGCCTCCTCCCACAACTATTCTCGATGGATCGACCTGCAACTCGGACGCATTAGCCGCAACCCACTGCAAAGCGGCATAGCAATCCTCCACCCCCGCCGGAAACGGGTGCTCCGGAGCCAGCCGATAATCAACTCCTACAGAAACTGCCCCTCCGTCGGCTGCCATAACAAGGCATCTCTCGTGCTCCGACTCAAGATCGCCCAAAACGAATCCCCCACCGTGAAAGTTAAGAAACGCCGTACTCGACCGCGCGCGGTCTCTTGGCGTGTAGATCCTAATCGGGATTTCATGCCCGTCGCCTGTTCCCGGTATCTTCCTTTCACTCTCAATCACCCGTTCATCCGACGCCCGCACGAAACCTTCGGCGGCGGCCCTGGCATTGAATTCCGCCAGGGCGGCTCTTGAGCTTTCGGCATCGGCAAAATTGTACTGAGGACATTTACGGGCCTGTTCTTCTATACCCGGACTGAATATTCGATTCTTCACCTGGCAATTACCTCCAATGGTTTGAACAACGCCGCTGCAGGAACCAGGACTGTAACTGTGCCGGACATATCGACGTCGTCCTGAGACTCGAGCCACGAGTACATTTGACTCACCCTTCCTGTTCAGTTCCGTACGAGGCATCGGAACTCGATGCTACGAGCGCCCTTTTCCATCAGCCTCGAGGCGCCCCGAGTGCTTCCCGGGCGTCAGAGGGAAGCGGATGCGCACGCCCCGACCGGGCAGACGCACACTGACGAGCGCCGGGACGGTTGTGCCGTTGTCTACTTCATATGTGAGAGCCTCCTTCTTCTCCCGCCGCCACCGGACGGAGACGGGGCCGAACTCCGTCAGCGTGGTGCCCTCGGCGCGGTCCAGGTCTCCGAGACGGGGATCGACCACCAGGCGCCGCGCCTCGCGCGGCCCTTCGGTCCGAACTCCCAACACGTAGCTGCTGAGAAAATACGCCGGATGCGCCCCCGCCTCGTGCACGAATGAACCGCGTCCCCAGAATTCGCTGACGGTGCCGGTCTCGTAAGCAGTCATGGGGCCCCATCGGTCGCGTATGATCCGGAGAGCCGCCCGATCCGTCTCGTCGGTGTCCCGCCGGTAAAGTGTTTCCAGGAAGAAGAAATGCGTGTAGGGATCAGGGCTCTCGTCGGGTAAGCGCTCGCGCATGAACGCGAAAACCCGCTCCCGGCGTTCCTCGGGAACAAGATCGTAATAAAGGGCCATCAGCGCGGCATGTGCGGTCGGGGCCGTGAGGCCGTTCGCGTCGACCGGCCCTTCGTAGGGACGGGAGAAGGTAGGAGGCGTGTCGGGGGAAGCGGCATCATCCGGCCGCAGAACGGCGCCGCGATAGGAACCTTCTCGGTCATCCCATAACTCACGGTTGTACGCTCCACGCAGACTCTCCGCCGCACCGACGAAGCGCGCGGCGCTCCCCGCGTCGCCAACCGCCCCGCCGATGGCCGCGGCATCGCGCAGTGCCCTGTACAGGTAGGCGTTGAACGTAGCGCCTTCGCAGGCAACGTAGGCAAGCGGGTTGCGGAAGTAGACGAACTCAACGGCGTGCACAAGACCGCGATCGGTCCTGCGCGCGAGGAAGTACTCGAGCGCACGGACAATCGCCGGCCAAAGCTCGCGCATGAGAAGTGTATCGCCGTCCCGGCGATACAACTCGGCCGCCGCCTGCACCCAGAGACAGGAGTAGTCGTCGATGACGCCGTGCCTGCCCTGCACCGGATATTCCGAGGGCCGCATCGGCTGGAGACGCCCGTCGGGCAACTGGCTGAGCGCCACGTGACGCAGCATGTTCGCGAGCAGGCGGCCGTCGGCGTAACGCGGCCGGCCGTCTTCGGCGGGGCCGGCCAGCGCCACGCGCGAGACCTGGTAGCCCATCATGAAGCCGTCGGCCATCCACTCGGCGCGCTCCCGGTCGGCGCAGTCTACGTGCGCGTCCTCGCTGCAGACCTCGACGGTCCGCACGCCGATCCGCCAGATACCGTCGAGGGTCTCGTCGGCGCCGGCGAAGCGGCCGATCCGATCGAACGGGTACAGCCGGTCCACCACCCGTATCCCGTGCAGCGTGATCCGGCCATCGACGACCCGAAGCACGAGGTAGCGGAAGCCGAAGGTGTCGGTGGTCATGTAGGTCTGCCGCCCGGGGCGGGCCGTGTAGCGGTTCGGTTCGCCCTCGCGCGCCGACTCGGGATCCCGGCCGGTGTCGAAAAACCGGGTTGCGAAATCCAGTTCCAGCCGACTGCCCTCAACAGCGTCGAGATCCAGCACCGCGTAGGCCTGTACCTCGCGGCCGCAGTCGACGACCACCCGGGCGCCGGCCGGCAGCACAAACGGCAGCCGGTCCGCCAGTGGCCCCGGTTCCACCGCTTCCGGTTTCGCCTCCACCAGCGCCGGGTTACGGATCTCCTCTTCTCGTAGCAGCGGAATGTTCCGCGGCTGCAGCGGGGCCCACGAATCGGGCGCCAGCGGAACGGCCGCCGCCCAGTCCGAGTCATCGAAATCGACTGCCTTCCAGTCGCCGCGGTCGCGCCGGGCGTCGATCCGGTCGGGCACCGACGCGTAGGTTCCGGGACCGGGCAGGTGGCGCGTTTCCGTCGTGCAACGCCACGACGCGTCGGTGGCCATACGCGAGATGTTTCCACCGCGACCAGTAATCTCCAGCTCCTCGGCGAACCCCGGGCGGTGTTCCATCATCCGCGCGCACTGCCGGCCCCAGGCTTCGAACGATCCGACCGCGCAGTAATGGACCAGCACCGCAATCGCGTTCCGTCCTTTGCGCAGGCGTCCGGTGACATCGAAGCAGTCGTACTCCGGCCGCCGCGGATCGAAGCGGCAGGGGCCGCGCGCGACGTATTCCCCGTTGATCCACAGCAGGTAACGGGTGTCTGCAAAGATCCGTATGGCCGACCGGACGGGCGTCGCGTTCAGGTGCAATCCATTCCGAAAGACGGCGTACGTCTGTTCCGGCGGCGGCTCGGCCCTCGTCCAGACGAAGGCCGCCTGCAGTCGCTGCGCTGCGAGGGCCTCGTCCATTGGTTGTTTCGCGTCGATGGCGGTCGTGTTCGGCGGCATGGTTGCCTTCAGCATGATTCGCAGTCATTAATCGAAACAGTGCTGCATCAATCTGCTCGGCACAGCCCGCTACTTATCAAACTCCTTGTAGAAAAACTCTTACGCTCATGCGGCACGCTCGGCCTCCTGAAGGGCGATCCGGACCCATCGGTGGATGCGGTCCGGCTCGTTATGCACGGTGAGGGGCTCGTGCAGGTGAACCTCCACGTTGCAGCCCTTCAGCTTCTCCAGCCCCTCGCGAAGCTGTTTGCGCTGAAGATCCTCGTCGAACCGAGTGCCGGCCATCAGCGCCGGATTTGGGCGCCAGGAGATGACGCAGCGGTCTCCGAATCTTTCCGGGTAGAGGCCGGGATCGGCCAGAGGCCCGGCCAGAACCTTGCTCAGGTTGGGAATCGTGGCGATCAGGTCGCGCTTGTTGTCCAGCGTCTCGCAGCATCCGTAGTTGATGCGACCGAAAAGGGCCATTATCGGCATCTGGTACCGCAGCAGGAATTCCTCGTGCTGCGCGGGACTAACTCCCTCAAACTCCTGCGCGTGCGTGAAAAAGCAGAGGTCTTTCAGCCGGGCGCCGTGCGAGTCTGCCGCCGGATCGGGGAGATCGTCGAAGTAGGCCGGACGACCGCAATTATTGCTCTCGACCGTGCTCCAGTCCCCGGAGGACTCGCCCTGCTTCAGGTTCGCCAGCACAGCGTCGCGCGTGAAGGCCATGAACCGGTGGATCGTCTCCGGCTGTTCGTACAGCGCATAGAGCATTCCCTCCAGGCTGAAAAGGTATCCCGCCGCGGTGGAGAGGTCCGTCCCTCCCCAGTTGCCGTAGACCGTGCTCCTGTTGACATGCACGGGCAGGATATCACCGAAAGTATCCGCCATCTCCGCCGCATAGGGAGGATACGGGTCCAGCACCTTGTGCTCCGTGGCCTTCAGCCGCTCGAGGTCCTTGATCGTGCGCAGCACCGGTCTGTAGAGCTGGCCGCGGGTGGACTTGTCCGAGAGCAGGTCCGTCTTCACGCCCCAGGCGCCCTCGGGGTGGTGAAACATCTCGGCCCGCACCGGGAACCACGGCTGGAAGACGGTGTCGTCGCCGAGGGAGGCGGCGAAGAAGGCGCGGTGGAACCAGTCTTCCGCTTTTGAGGCGTTCTCGGATTGGGTCCGGGCGGGCGGTTTCACCTCCGGCCACGCGAACCAGCAACCACAGTAAAGCAAGGGGCGGCAGGGGCGGAGGCTGTTCAGGTCGCGCCACGACTCGATTCTCCGCCGGTTGGTCTCGCTCTCGCAGAGCTCCCGGTACCGGCGGGCAAGGTCGCGAAGGACTGTGCGGTCATTGGCGGTCATGCCTTCGTACTCTCCCGGTCTTAAAGCCTCAGTAGTCGCACATCTCGCGCCATGTATCGATGACGGTCTGCACGCTCTCCCACGGCGTATCGGGAAACAGGCAGTCGACCGGCGAAAGAATGAATCCGCCGCCCGGCTTCATGACTTCCATCGCGTGCTTCACCGCGGCACGGATCTCGTCCTTCGTGCCACTGCCGAGCGTGATGGCAGAGTTGATCCCGCCCAGCGAGGCGACCTTGCCGCCAAGCTTGGCCTTCACCGCAGCGAGGTCGTCCCCGCCCTGGACCGGATCGATGTGCTGGTGCAGATCGATACCCATGTCGATGAAATCATCGAGTAGCGGCGTGACGCCGCAGCTCATCAGGTAGGTGAACTTCACTCCCGCCTGGTGCGCCATGTCGACGAGCTCCGCGAGACGCGGCTTGATGAAGCGGCGGTACAGTTCCGGCGACCAGAAGCGCGTCGTGTCGTACCACCCGCGCCTGGCGATCATGTCCACGCCCAAATCGATCAGCACCTCGACCCGTCGCTTGTCGACGTAGTGAATCGCGTCCAGAAGCTCCTCGAAGAAATCGGGGCGGTCCACCGCGGCCATGATGGCGCCCTCCACCCCGCAGAGCCATATCGCGGCATCCGTTCCGTGCAGGCCGGACCCGACGACGATGCTGCCCTCCTCCTCTGCAAGCTTCTTCAACTCCGCCGCCTGTTGCCGGCACTCCGCCAGGCTTGCCTCGTCAATGTCGCCGAGGAGGTGTCTGAGTGCTGGAAGATCCTCGGGTCCGGTCACTGCGTGCTTCACTGCGCGAGGCACGTTGAAGTCGTCAAACAATTGAACTTCCCTGGGCTGCCGGCACCAGCCGGTCTCCTCTTCAGAATCGGCCCACCTGACCGCCTGAGTGATAGTGCCGGACGGGGTGGTGTACTCCTTGTGCAGGACGGTGTAGGGCATCTCGGACGTGGGCGGCTCATCCCACGACCGCGTGGTCACCTCGGAATGCATTGAGACGGGCGGCCTGGTTCCCAGGAACTCGTCCACCCCAAGGCTGTGCCAGCGTTCGAGGCGTTCGCGTGCATTGCTCCATGCCAGGTGTTCGGGCGGCCGAAACCCGAACAGGCGGAAGTAGAGCGGAACGCGGTCCGCCTTCTCACAGGATATCGTGCGCAGCAGTCTTTCTCGCGGATGCATGTTTCTTCTCTCCCCTCTCCTCTAAGTACACGGTCTCGGGTTCCGGGTATCAGGGAGAAACCGCACCGTCACCTACCTCCCGACCCTCTTTATTGCTCCCTACACTGTAGACCTGCGATCCTTTCTGAACAAGAAAGAAGGGCTTCCGACGGTAACAGTTCCTTTTCCTCTCCCGGCGGCTGCCAGGTTCGGCGTGTTCCTTTCATTCGAAACAGTTCTCGAGCAGTTGCCGCGGCGGCCCGTCGAACTCGGCTGACTGCAGATCCCCACGCCGTGCTGATTGCCGCCATAGAAGTAGACGAGGGTCTTTCCCCTCCAGAAACACAGCTTCGATTCGGAGGCGTTGATTTCCCGCTCGTCGGAGAGCCTCTCCGCGGTCAGCATGACGCTCTTGAAGCGGCCTAAGTTCTCATGCCGGGAGACATGGTGTCCGCCGACAGTTCTTCCGCTACAATAGCCGCCTTTCGTAACCACAGGCGTTATCGCCTTCTCGTCCAGCACCCCGTCCTTGATGATCGCAGTTCGGACGCGGGAGCGGCTGTCGTCGAGACCATAAGCACCAGCAACGCACGCAATGTCTTCTTCATCGTCCTCCTTCCTCTCTGTGTCGCGAATTGCCCCGACTTCAGTTACGGCTTGCCGCGGCCGCCGACTGCTGACGCTCCAGCAGCAGTGCCTTCACGCCCTTTACGGCGACAGTACTTCTCTGCGCTGGCCCTCCCGGGACCCAGACGACCGCGTCCTTGTAGTGCTCCGTTCCGGTCTTGAGCGCATGCAGCGCTTTCCTGTAGTCGTGATCGTTCTTGTCGCCGAACACCGGCTCGCCCTTCTTCCCGCACAGCCCCCAGCCCCCGTCCGCCTTCGCCAGGGGTGCCTGCAGCGCGGCGCTGTGCGACGGGTTGGACAGGTTGAGATGCCGCACCCGCATGCCGCTGTGGGCCACGCCCCATTGCCCCGCGGGGCCGATGCAATGACGGGCGATGTGCTTCTCGTTTAGACCCGACTTCTCGTCCGGCATGAACCGGTCTGGACTGTGACAACCCGCACAGCGCCGCCGGTGGACGTCCGCCAGCACCCCCCGCGCGCCCTCGGTCAGCCCGGACGGAGGCACCTGCCGGTAGTGGCTGAAGAACGGCACGTTGGAGTCGATCCAGAGGAACACCTTCAGCCGGTCGTCGAAGGGGATCTCCTTCCCGCAGTGCCCGGGATCCATGATCTGCCCGGTCAGCTTGCTCAGAAGCGACCCGCGGCTGAGCGGCGCCTGCTCGTCGCAGTCATTCGTCGGCTGCGCGTGCGTGCTGCCGGTGCCGGGCGTGAAATGCACGTACCCCCCGTCCGTCAGCTGCATGTAGGACATATTGTACGCCGTGGTCCTGTCTCCGGTCAGATCCAGGTGGCCTCTTGGACGCGGCCCGCTGTGACACCCCACGCAATATTTGTCGAACACCGGCTGCACCACCGCCTCGTACTCGATGATGCCGCGGGTTCCCCAGTCCGGCAGCTCCGGCCGCACGGGCGGCTTGCGCATGGCGAGCGGCGTCCCGCGGCGCATAGGAGGCGCCGTGACGCCCTTGCGCTGTTCGTGACAGCCCAGGCAGCTCCGGCGCTCGCCCGGCATCGCGTGGAAGTCCGAGCCCTGCGTCATCAGCATCCGCCCGTGCTCGTCGAGCGCATGGAAGTAAATGCTGCGCAACGCCGGAACCTCGAAGTGCGCCGAGCCATCCTCCTCCACCGGCACCAATCCCAGGAACCGGTTCACGAACCAGATCGTTCCCACCCCGATCGCGCCGCCGCGGCCGTGGGACTCCGCCGGCTGCTCCATGACCGCCAGGTATTTCACCCGCCCGCGCTTGACCTCCGGTTCGATGCCGAGATAGACATCCTGCAGCGTCAGGGTCGCCTTCCGTCTCCAGTCCGGGTCGGTCAACAGCCGCTCGTGCAGGTCGACGCCCGGCTTCCACTGCGTGGCCACGGACCGGTCCGGGATCTTCACCGGCGGCGCCCGCACCGCCAGCGGCTTGGCGGAATGGATACCCCGGCTACCGGCCCCTTCCAGGATGCACTTCCGGTTGCCCGACCGGTCGTAGACGTAGAGCGCCGCCTTGTGGCCCGGCCGCCCGCCGAAGCTCACCAGGAACAACTGCTCGTTGAGCGGAAAGGGATCCTGGTAGGACCAGGGCCGCGGCGCATCGCCGACCGACGCCGTGTCGTGCGTCAACCGACGGAACCCCAGTCCGTCCGCTGCCTCCCGCCCGTCGCCGTTCCAGACCAACCCCAGCAGGCCTGTCAGACAGGCATGATGGGGCGCGAAGATCGCCAACACCTCCGGCCGGCCCGGCACCCGGTGAGGCCGGCTGAACGAACGCGGATCGATCACCGTGTTCCCGAAGAAGAGATCGATCCCCGTCCCGTCCGGGTTCTGCGTCCAGAGCGCGTGCCGGTTGAACACGTTCTTGTTCACGCCGTAATCCCAGCGCGCGAAGATCACCCGGCCGTCGTGCATCGCGCTCGGCGCCGTATCTATACATGTATTGGCCGACACCAGCCTGCGATTCCCGCCGTCCGGATCGCAAATGAACAGCAGGCGTCGCGGCGCCCCGCCCTTGCACGGCGCGGAGCCCACGTCGACATCGAAAAAGACGATCCGCCCGTCCGGCATCTCCGCCGGCGACTGGCCGCTCGCGATCCGCAGGTAGTTCTCTCCGTCACTCCCCACTACCGCCACCGTGCGGCCGCCGCCGATCAGGATCGTCTTCGCATCCCACGACACGCTGATCTCGTTCGCGCTGCCGCCGACCGATTTGAGATCCAGGATCGTCCGGATAGTCTTCGTCCCCGGGTCGAACGCCTTGATGACGCCGTCCTCGGCGCCGGCGCTCTCGTACATCATCGAGTCGTACACGTAGGTCTCCCGCTCGAGATAGGCCAGCTTCGGCATCTCCCGGATGGTGGCCGCCCACATCTCGTCGAGCGCTTTCGCGGCCGCCAGGACCTCCTGCCGCATCGATTCGCCGGTCTCTTCGATACGCTGCAGCAGCGGCCTCACGCGTTTCTCGAGCGCGGCCAGGCGCGCCGTGTGCCGGTCACCCGCGGGCGAGGTCGGATACCGTTCCAAGCGCGCCTCCATCGCCGGCACGATCCGCCCCCTGCTGTCGCGCGCGGCAGTCTCCACCCCCGGCATCGGCTCCGGGTGGAACTTCAAAGAGCGCAGCCGCTGCAGGGCCTCGCGGTACCGCTGGCCCGTCTCCAGGTTCGGTGCCGCCCCGCCGCCCTCCACGTGGAACGGCCATTCCGACGGCAAGTCCGTGATGTGCCCGCGCCACATCCGCTCGAAGCCGACCTCATGGCGCAGCTGCGGGTGCAGTCCCAGGATCGAAAAGGCAAACCCGTACGCGTGCCGGTTGTTAGTGACCTTGGCCAGGAAATGGTTCACACCGGCCTTGAGCGTCACCCTCGTGGCCCCCGGCATATCGCGGTGCCCGTTCCAGGTCACCACCTTCTTTCCGTTCAGCGACCACCAGTAGCGCCCCGTGCGCCGCCAGTACTCCATTCCCCGCCGGTTATCCCTCCGATCCGCTTCCGGGGCACGAAGAATGAAGTCCAGTCTGACCGGCAGGGGCCTCTCGACTGTGATCGTCCGATACACGTACTGGCTCTCGCCGGCCGACGGCGCCGGTCCGCGCGGCAGCTCCTGGTAATACCCGTCGATCCACTCCGGGTGCAGCGTCCACGTCCGCACAGCCTTCGGATGGGACGGGAAGTTCGGCGCCGGGTACCGCTTTCCCAGCGCCGCCTCGCCGCCCCGCGCAAAGGCATCCTTCTCGACCGCGAACTCGTTCGCGAAGCTGCTCGGTACGTTGTCCATCCAGTTCACCTGGGGCCCCTGATCCCGGAAGGGCCCGATCCGGTACCATTCACCCAGCCTGAGCTCCTTCGCCAGATCCTCCTTCCCGGGCATCGGGAATCCCCGCAGGATGCCCAGCGGCTTGTCGGACGCGGTGAAGTCATCCGCGTTGATGTGACCCCAGCCCCTGCTCTCGTCGTCGAGGATCAAAATCCGGGCCGTCTTCCCCTTGAGCCACCGGACGTCGACCGACACCCGGCGCATCGTCTCCGATCTGAACCCGGCAGAGATGTAGTGCGACCGCCCTTCGCAGAGAAGTCTCACGCAGGTGTAGCCATCTTGCCCCCCGCCGACGAGGAAGTTGATGTAGTCACGGGTCACCTTGAACTCCACGGAGGTTAGCTTTCCCTTGGGGGGGTCGCCCTGGACGTCGCCGGGGCTGCCGGTCTTACCGTTGTACCTCTCGAACGTCCCGACCCAGAACTGCCCCTGGTAATTGCCGGGCTCGGCCTTCCGTACCGCGGGATTATCGCCTTTTGTCGGCTGGCACGCGAATGCCTCGCCCTCGGGATTCCAGTTCGTGAGGTCGCCCTTCTCGAAGTCACTGTTCTCAAAGAGTAGCGATGCCCCGGCGCCCAACGCTGACAGCGCGGCCACAAGGACGAGGACCAGGGCAATTGGGACTGTCTTCATTGCAGACCTATTCGAACCGTGATTTCTACCTCTCTTGCCCCGTCGGCTCGCACCAGAACGGGATCGGTCCGTGCGGCACGGCCGGCCCGCCGTACGATGCGGTCAGCTTTTCGTCCCCGCCGCGCTCGAAGAAGGTGATGACCACCTCGTGCATACCCGGCTTCAGGTCGACCACACCGTCCTGCCGGACATAGCCGTGGAGACCGTCGTTATCCACGACCACCTTGCCGTCCACGGTCAGCCGGCTGCCGTCGTCGCTGCCGAGATGGAACGTGTAACATCCGGCCGTCTCGATCTCAACGTAGCCGGTAAAGCGGAAGCCGAATTCCTCATCGCGCCGGCGCCGACCCAGCGTCAATCCGTCCACAGTGCCCGAGGCGTCCGCCGTTAGCTTCGCGAAATCGGGCAGGGCGGCCCAATGCCCCTCGTAGTAGTCATACTTCAAGCCCGGCACCAGGGTTATTCCCTCGTGCTTGCGCGGCTCGACCCGGGTGAACGTCTGCTTCACGACCTCGCTCTTCGCACCGTCGGGCCGGAAGAAGCATGCGCGGACCGTTGTCGTTTTCCGCAGACGGATCGGCTTCCTGTACGCGCACGATCTTTCTGCCGGCTCGGAGTCGTCCAGCGTGTACCGGATCGCGCCGTCCGTCTCGAAGCAGTCGAGCACGACGGACGCCTTCCCGAGGAAGCGCGCCTTGCCCGAAACTGTCGGCGCGTGCACCGCGAGCGGCACGTCGAAGTGGTTCTCGCGCTCGTACATATGCATATTGTACTGACCCATCACGTCCCAGGAGTCCAGGTGGGTATGCGATCCGATCCAGTCTTCCAGTCCCCGGCCGCCGCGGGCCGCCCTATCGGCGTCGATCTTGCCCTGCGCAAGCTTCGTGTCGTAGACAAGCTGCCACTGGTACCAGGCTGCGTTCCCGGGCCACTCCCCTTCACGCACGATGTAGTCCTCGTACGCCTTGCCCCACTTGCTTTCCTTCGGCCCGTACCAACGTGCCTTCGCACCCGGCAGCGCTGAGCAGGTCGCCACGGAACGAATGCCCCTGTCGTGCATCGATGCCAACCGAACATTGCGCGCGTCCAGCGCGCGCTTGGCCGCGTCGACGCGCGCCTGCAGGTACTGGTCCGGCGTGTACTTCACGGGGTTAGTGTAGTACTTGAGCAGCCCATCGTACCCGCCGCGCTTGTGCTCCAGCAGCGTCCGGCGGACCAGCGCCAGCGAGTTGCCGCCGCCGCCGTCGACCGTGCTCGGCGGATTCAGGCCCTTCTCGATGCCGTCGGCCCACTGGTACAGATTCCCATTCGTGTCGCCGTGGATGAACCGGCCCCACTTATTTCGCATCTCATCGGTTACCGGGTAAGCCGGGTACATGCGGTAGCCCAGGACGCGGCCCCAGTTCGAGGCGTCCGGCAGGAACGCGTGCGGCATGCCGGGGTGATACCACGCACCGGGACCGCCCGATTTCGCGTGAGCCTTCTTTACCGCTTTCCAACACTTCCAGTTAGCCGGCTTCAGGTCGTGCTGCCGGATCTTCTCGAGAGTGTTGTACGCTCTCTTCATCAACTCGATGTGCTTCTCGTTGCCGTCCATCAGGTAGAGCCAGGTCAGCAGCGGCCCCATCGACCGGTTCAGGCTGCTCGGATAGCAGATCTCGATCTCGTACTGCCGCGCCCGGATCGGCTTGGCGCCGTCGTTATACTGCTCACTCCAGCCGACAACTTCACCAACGCCGATGTTCGCGTCCTCGATGTGCGGCCCGAGCTTGTGCAGGTTGGCGATGTACTTCTTGTCATTGGTTATGTGGTACATCATCACCATCAACACGAACTGCGCGGTGGTCGCGCTGTCGTTGTGCGACGTGCCGTAAACCACGCCGGTCTTGACCCGCGGTGCCCCGTCGAACATCCACTGGTCGCCCCAGCCGCCGCTGTCGGGCCTCTGGAGCGTCAGCATTAGATCTGCGCACCGCTTCGCCGACTCGAAATATTTCTCGTCCCCCGTCAGCTTGTAGGCGTACAGCAAAATGGTGGCGGGCTGGTCCTGGAAACGGTCCTGGATGCGGGCGTACCGGCCGTCGTTGATCCTGTTCTGGCCCCAGTTGCCCCGCGGTGCCTGGTCGCGCAGGAAGACTTCGACGCGTTTCAGGCCTGCCTCGAGATACTTCTTGTCACCCCAGATCTCGTACGCGCGAAAGAAAAGGGCCGACCCGGTGTTCAGGTGCTTCAGGGTCACGTGAGTGTATATGGACCAATCCTTCGCGTAGTCCTTCTCCCAGCCCGGTTTCTTCAGCGGCTCTGCGGCCCGCTCGTCGAGCCAGGCGCGGATGTCGGCCTCACACTTGTTGACCAGTTCCATGTCAATTCTGGCCAACAGATCCTTCAGTTCCTTTTCCTTCTCCCGGCGCTGCTCGTCCGTCAGCGGGCCGTAGGTGGCCGTCTCGCCTCCGAAA
>Ga0180435_10001726_pt1 | contig 22539 bp, 8 predicted proteins | sample SS_ome_3_FD_132467 | JGI IMG/M metagenome (GOLD analysis project Ga0180435, IMG submission 132467) | Hypersaline lake sediment archaeal communities from the Salton Sea, California, USA - SS_3_S_1 metaG | ecosystem: Environmental > Aquatic > Non-marine Saline and Alkaline > Hypersaline > Sediment...
ATCACCGGCACCAAGCTACATGTGAAGAAGAAAGACTGATTCAAAGGAGAACAATATGAACCCGGTTGCCATATTTCTGATTGTCGCCGGCGCGCTTGTTTTCGTGCTGGTGGCCATGTCGGTTAGAGTAATCAAGCCGTACGAGCGCGGCCTGATCGAACGACTGGGAAAGTACCAAAAGACCCTCGAGCCGGGACTCAATATGATTGTCCCCTTCCTCGATCTCGTCCACAAGATCGACATGCGCGAGGTGGTACTTGATGTGCCGCCCCAACTGGTGATCACCAAGGACAACGTCAACGTGGAAGTCGACGCCGTCATCTACGCCCAGGTGACCGACCCGGTTCGTTCCATGTACGAAATCCACAACCACGTTATTGCTGCCACCAAGCTGGCTCAGACCAACCTTCGTAACGTCATCGGCGAAATGGATCTCGATTCCTGCCTATCCTCCCGCGACGATGTCAACGGCCAGCTACGTGATGTCCTTGACCAGGCCACCGACAAGTGGGGTGTTCGTGTCAATCGCGTCGAGATGCAGCGGATCGATCCTCCACGGGATATCACCGAGGCCATGAGCCGTCAGATGAAAGCCGAACGTGACAAGCGCGCGGCCATTCTGGATGCTGAGGCTATCCGGCAGGCCGACATCACCAAGGCGGAAGGTTACAAGCAGTCGCAGATTCTGGAGGCCGAAGGTGAGGCCGAAGCTGTCCGCAAGCGGGCGGACGCGGAGAAGTACCGTCAGGTGACGGTCGCCCAGGGCGAGGCCGAGGCGATCGCGTCGGTGTTCGATGCCATCCACGCCGGTCGTCCCGATGACAAACTGATCACCTTGAAGTATCTGGAGATGCTTCCCAAGCTGGCCGAAGGCGAATCGAACAAAATCTTCATGCCTTACGAGGCATCGGGCATTATTTCATCGCTCGCGGCCATGGTTGAGGGTATAAAGACTGACCGCGGCGGACAATCCCAGCCGGCGCCTGCGGAGACGCCGGAGGTGAGTTAGCAGACTCGCCGCCCGCCGACGGACATACTACCTCTGCACCTACGGTGTGTTTTGCGGAGACCCTGTGCACCAGGAGGGCACAGGGTCTTTTAGCTTCAACATCAAACTTACCGTCAAATGTCATCCGCTATTAATGTAGCAATTATGTGGAGCCCTTCTCCAGTCATTGCAGCCCCCTCCTGTCATCCCAGCTCCCTCCTGTCATCCCAGCTCCCTCCTGTCATCCCAGCTCCCTCCTGTCATCCCAGCGAAGGCTGAGACCCAGGCAAGCCACGGCCTACTTGCTCGGGTGCCCCAGGGCTTGCCCTGGGATTCGCTGTCCTTATCGCCAATGCTCAGGTGCCCCACCGCTTGCGGTGGGAATAGATTCATGGTAGTACTCCTGGGTCGGGACCCTCGCGACGCAGCGGTCGCCGAAGGCAAGGTCCCGACAAATGGGTGCCTGTACCAACTTCCAATCCGTTCCCCTAAGACTGTAGAAATGTCTACATCAAACGACCCAATCTTGGGTCGCTATCAATCCAACCGGTGTTCTAGTCGCATTCTACGGGCTCTGGACCACCGGTGAACATGTAGGAAATCAGATATACCAGATCGGCTATGTCTGGAAGATCACCAATGCCATCGACGTTTGCTTCGAACATGCAGATGGGGTGCGGCCCACCGGAAAACATGTAAGCAATCAAGTAAACAAGGTCGGCGATATCAATGTCGGTCTCAACAGCAAGTCCGTCGATGTTTCCCGTCCGTCCGCTACAACAGGGAATCTTTATGCCATGTTCGTAGAATATATCGGTCATCTCCGACATGTATCCCAGAGATGGTTCCTGAAACCAACAATCCCAGAACTGAAGCATATCATTCGGATGGTATAATGCAGTTCCATACAGGTACATTCGATCGTCGTCGCACAGTGCCGACAATATGAGATCTATGCCGTTCGAAAGCTCATCACCAATTCCATCGGGATTTGAAGTGTTCTGGAGCTGACCCCAGTCTGAACGGGAACTGTAGTCATCGTCCATATGATCGTATATATCCCAAAGAATCCCCGCTACAGCCCCCTCGTTGCTTTCGTCGTCGTATTCGCCTGATGCGTTGCACGCCCCCATGGCGTTCACCGAACCGGTATGTGGGTAGTTGTCGTAGGGTTTGTAGTATTCGCAGGTTTCGAAGTTCCACCACCAGTAGTTCGCGAACTCATCTCGCCAAATCCTGTAAACCGGGTCATCAAACACCCAGCCTGAAAAGAAGTCCGCCCAACCCTCAGAAGCGGACTTGCCAAGATCATAGCAGCTCGGGAAGGTGTGCGCGCCACCACCGCTCCTGAAGAACCCGAGCTGAGTCTCTTGAATGTCAAAATTCCTTGAGACGAAGTGACCGTATTCGTGCACGATGGTTGAACGATTATAAGCGCTTGTGAATCCGGTGTCGCCGACGTAGTCATTGATCGTGATCCAACCCGCGTTGGAAGAGTTTGTGTAGCTAGGACCGATATAAGTATCTGCCGAGTCCAGAGATTCGACCGGAGGCCTCGCCAATGTCCAAGTTGTATATCCTTCGTACTCACAGTCTGCAACAAAGAACGGCTTGGAATCTGGAGCCTCAATCCATACCTGGAATTCATGGTCGCCTGCGCCAATGTCCACAAGAGTATCTGACTGGAAACTGAGTCGGTCACCGGTCTGGTCTCGCACAATGGTGGCACTGTTCATGGCCCACACCACGAAGTAGATATCGGGGCCGCCTAAATGCCAAGCACGGGAAATTGGGCCAAATGAATAGTACCCCAAGTCATCGGTCGTGAACGTCCCTTCGAAGTCATCGGCACCGTAGTGATCAACGGTCCAAACGTCGACACGTATATTTCGCAGTGATTCCCAAATTGCGCCTACAGGTGTTGGATTCTCGTAGACTAATTGGCCATGTAGATAGACATCACCTGCGTCGCGAATCTCCCAGCAGTAGGGATCATTCACCCACCAGGGCGCGACGTTGTTACCGTCCTCCAATGCCCATCGGAAAAGTCCGGTCCCGGCTACCCAGCTGCTATCGAAGCATAGGTGCCGGCCTGCGTCTGAGTCCTCGAAGGGTCCAACTGAGAATGTATACAGGTGATCCTCGAAACCATCAGGAATACCGTTGCCGGAGCCATATCCGAACATTCTCGCAGTATCGGCGCCGGTTCCGGTGATGTTGTTGTAGAGTACGTAGTACGAGCCCATCGGAAAGGCGAAGACGTCATCCCAGTCCAGTGGTCCGGACCAGTCGGCTTCAAGGTACTCCCAATCCGCGCCATCTGTGGAATAAACGCGAAACCCGTTGTCTATACCCCAAACGGGCTGGCCAGTGTAGTTCCATCCCCAGACCTCAATCTGAACCTCTTCTCCGGCGTAGATGCGGTCGAAGTCATCGGTTCCGTGTATGCATCCCACGTACATGCCTGCGTCGGATCGACCCAGATTAGATTGATCGGGACGAGGGAGTCTTTTGGGCTCTTGCTTCCGCATCTTGCGCTGCTCAAGTTTTCGTTCGCGACGAAGCGAATCCTCAGGGAGTGGGGGTGGCATGCGCTTGTAATGGAAATTGATCTCCTTGAATTTCAACCACGCCGCCTTGTGTCGGTGGAGCTTCAGTATGTAGAAGCTGTCCAATGTGTCGCGAATCAGCTCCCGACCCAGAGAATCAGCTAGACGTTTGACTACCTGGTACTTCCCCGGGTCACTCAGGTCCATCGATATGTCGTAGAGCGTTGTGTCCTGGCGAAGCGGCGGGATGTCGATTAGTTCGTAGTCGATTTCTCTCTCAACAGAGCGTAGCCGCTCTTCGGTCTCTCGCCAGAGATAGAACCCTTCGTCCGCAGTTGGCTGGATGTCGACGCCGTTCTCTTCGGCCCACCCCAGAATCTTCTGTCTGAGCTCGGGATCTCGCAGGTCGAATTTGGCGCGATAGGTCATGGTGTCTTCAGGGTGAAAGAACAGTCTTTCCTCGTCCGACTCATAGTGACTGCGTCCTCTGTAGTATCCTCGTCCACCCAGACAAGAGAAGAACCAGCTTCCGCAGGGAAAGGTTTCTCCATTGTCGTATTCTCGTGTAAGTCGAATCCTGCTGAGAGTGTCGTCAGGCACAATCAGGCTAACTGTGATTTCACAGCGGGCTGCACCACCCCTGTTTACAGTCATGACCGTTGAACTGAGACATTGAAGTCCACCGGAGACATCAATTCGGAATGTCAATTCTTCCGGGCACGCATTCCGGTTGCAGTAGGCAGTGTCGGCAATAACGACCAGATGCATTTGGGCTGGCCCCGGACGTTCGAACGGTTCAGCTAGTTCCAGCCAGTAGCTGATTGCGTTTTCGGGGGCCCTGTCAACTGAGTCTGCGAGTGCCTCCAGGGGAGGCGGAACATTGTCGTAGACGCCGGGGTGTGGCCCTTCTCGCTGCCCGTCTCCTCCGGCGGCAGCTGGTGTGCCGAGGTACACGAACAACAAGGCCGCCATGGCCAGTGTGAGTTGGAGGGTCGATCCTCGTATGGATCTCATAGAAAACTCCTTTGCCTGGATCTGATCAGATCCGTTCTCGAACATGAGTGAGTTCTGATACGAACCCACAATAAATAGTCCCGATCCGTAGTCAGCAATCGAAACAGGAGTGGCACGATGTCACACCACAGCCCCTCGCCGACAATGACTGGTTGCCGGCTTGCAGTGAATAACCCACCACCTATGTTTGAGCGCTTAGAGCTTCCTCCTATTCCATAGACGCATATCACAACAAGAATGTCAAGTTCAGGTTTTGCTGCGTTCGGGTGCCCCACCGCTTGCGGTGGGAGTGGATTCAATGGAGACTCGTAGGTCGAAACCCCTGCCCGCCGCCAGCCGGGTCGCGAAGCGAGGTTTCGACACGCTCGATCTAATGACCGGCCACCAACCGCGACATGCTGGATCCCTGCCTTCACTGCTATGACTCGAACGGAGCCATCCAAAACCACACCCCCCTTCCCCGCACCCGATTTCCTTTGTCTCGAAGACAAATGAATCCTATATTCGCCAAAAGTGTAAAACAAACAGCGGCGAGGCCGTACCTTCTGAGCCTATTGTGAAAACAAACACCGGAGGACTCGACTCAGCCGCCCATGCTTTCCCCGACCGGCGCAGGGTAAAACAGGTCTCAATGACCAAAGGGGAACCATACGATGAATAATCAATCTAGTTTCGGGAGGAGACTATGAACAGTCGCGCAAAACACCGTTCTGGACGGAGGTACGTCCGCCTGTTGGGCATGACCCTGGCACTGCTGATCGGCACCAGCCTGGGAATCAGCCTGCTGGCCGATCTGCCCGATGAAAAACCTGACCGCAATGTCACGGTCACATCGTTCAAACCGGAAGGTGAAACCGACAACCGGACCAACATCGATATCGTCTTCTCGAACGATCTGGTCCCGGCCGACAGTATCGATCGACCCATAACCGAAGTTCCGGTTAGTTTCGATCCGCCGATCCCGGCCCTGGCTCGCTGGGTCGCCACCGACCAAATCCGCATTTTTCCCGACGAGCCGCTGCTCCCGGCCACCAAATACGTGGCAAGGGTGTCCAGCAAGGCCGACTGGGTGCGAAAGAACCGGATCAACGAGCGTCGCAAGTTCGAGTTCAACACCGAGCCACTACGTGTGACCGGCAAGCGACACAACTCGCAACGCTCGGTCGACAGCACCGATCGTGCGATCATGTTCATCGACCTGACATTTAACTACCCGGTTAAGATGAGCGAACTCCGCCGCAAGATCTCGATCGAAGGAGTTGCGACTAACTCCCGTGGCCGACTAGACTTCGTGGTGGGACCGGCCGACGCCGATTTCGTGAATGCGACGCAGGACCAGTTTGACGACAAAGTCAGTTCACGCGTTCTGATTCGCACACAGGGGATATTAATCAACAATCGGAATCAGAGGTATCGTCTCAATATCAAGTCCGGACTGCTATGCGACAACTGCTCCGACAATATGCCGGGCGGGTTCGCTTACGATCTCATTCTCTCCAGTCGACCTTCCAACACACTTAAAATCGAAGGCGTCAGCGCCGGAAGTCGCTACGAGGCAGCCGGTCAGATTGAGATCAGTTTCAGTCATCGCGTCGACCGGGACGAAGCCGAAGGGAACATCTTCCTCGATCCACCGGTGCCTTTTCAGATCACATCCAACTATCGCGGCATCAAACTGATCGGAGAGTTCAAGCCGGGCGAAACCTACGATGTCCAGGTCAAGGCCGGACTGTGGTCTCGCGGCTTACTGATGCTCGAACGCGATTATTCCGGAAGAGTCGTGATCCCGGATATGAACCCCTACGTGAAGTTCAACTCCCGCGGCGTCTTCCTCCCTCGCAACGAAAGCAAACTGCTCGAAATCGAGACCGTGAATATCGATACCATCTCGGTTGAAATCGAACAGGTCTTCGAGCAAAACTTGCTGTATTACCTTACCGGGGGACGTTCGGATTACTACTACGACCTCGGTCGCGTGGGACGCCGCCTCTATGTGCACGATCTCGGTCTGAGTTCGAAGGAGAACGAAGTTCTAAAGACAACCGTCGACATCGGCTCCATGGTCGGCGACTCTCTCCGCGGCGTGTTCCGAGTAGCCGTGCGCAACAAGCACGAACGCTGGAACTCGCAAAACCGCGAAGTCATGCTCACCGATATCGGTATCGCCGCCCGCAAGACCGGTGACCGACTGATGGTCTGGCTTAACTCGCTCTCCACCATCGACCCCATCGGCGGCGCTTCCGTACGGCTTTACAGTCGTAACAATCAGGTCCTTCAGGAGGCCACCAGCAACTACGACGGTGTCGCGCAGTTCGAGTCGATCGGCCAGTTCACCAAAGAGATGGCCCCGTTCGCGGTGCTGGTGCAACACGGCAACGACATCGCCTACCTGAAGTTCAGCGACACTCGCCTCTCGACGAGCGACTTCGATGCTTCCGGTCGCCCGTATCTGGTATCAGGCTACGATGCCTACCTCTACACCGATCGCGGCGTCTATCGTCCCGGCGAAACGGCCCATATCGTGTCGGTCGTGCGTGGCCCCGAAGTCAGCACGCCGGAGGAGTTCCCCTACAGGGTCGTACTAACCGACCCTCGTGGCAAGGACCTCAAGACTTTCCGCCTGACCACAGCCGACGATGCCGTCGGTAGTATCGATTTCGACCTCGACCCGGGTGCCATGACCGGAAAGTACATCGCCCGGGCAAAGATTGACAAGCGGACGATCGGCCAGGTCGAGTTCCTCGTCGAGGAGTTCATGCCCGATCGAATCAAGACCGAGGTCAAGCCAACCAAAGAGGAGTTCGCCGCCGGTGAAGAAATCGCCGTGGACATAATCGGCACCTTCCTTTTCGGACCACCGACGTCGAAACACCCGGTATCGGGTATGATCTCGCTCGAGTCGCAACGATTCACTCCCGACGGCTATTCCAAATACTCGTTCAGCAATTCCAAGATCTCCTATGCCAAGAACGACAACAGCCTTCCCGATACGCTGCTGGACGCGGACGGCCGCCACACCTACAAGTACCAACTCCCGGCCGACATCGCGGCTCCTTCGGCCCTCAAGGCGACCGTCTGGGCGACCGTTTCGGAACACGGTGGGCGCGGTGTTAGTAACTTCGCACAATTGGTCGTCCACCCCTACGAACGCTATATCGGAGTTAAGACCAATCTCGACGGCTATGCCGCGGTTGACCAGCCGGTGGAGTTGTCCTTGGTCGCTCTCGATTCTCGTTCGCAACCTAGCTACGCCGATTCTATCAAGGTCAAGATGTACCGTCTGACCTACAACTCCGTCTGGCGCCGCAACTCACAGGGGCGCTACGGCTGGATTTCCGAGGAGCGCCAGGAGATGGCCGACTCGGCTTGGGTCAATGTCAAGGCTTCCGGAGCCACCGCTTCCTTCATACCTCAGCGGTATGGCCGCTATCGTGTGATCGCCGAGGATCTCGAGGGAGGCCACAGCAGTTCGGTCGAGTTTTATGCGGCCGGTTGGGGATATGTCCCGTGGTCGATGGCCGACCCGGACAAGGTCAAGATGGATCTCGATCACAAGACCTATGTCCCCGGCGACACCGCCATGCTACAGATCCGCGCCCCCTTCGCCGGCAAACTGCTGCTGACAATCGAGCGCGAGCAAGTACTCGACTATTTGACTCTGACTATCGACAGCAACACGGCCACCATCCCAATCGCCGTCAAACCGGAGTTTTTTCCCAACGTCTATCTGACCGCTACCCTGATCAAGCCGGCCAAAGCCATCGAAACCCATACCCCCGCCCGGGCCTTTGGCATGCTCCCTCTGGTCATGGATCTCACGGCCAAGTCGGTGCCAATCGTCATCGAAGCACCGGAAGTGATGAAACCACGGCAAAAGATCACGGTGAACCTGACCACCGAAGGCAAACCGCACTCCACCGTGACACTGGCCGCAGTCGATGCCGGTATACTTCAGCTGACCGGATTCGAAACCCCGGATCCGTTGAATCACTATTATGGAAAACGCCGAGCCCTGGTGGAAGCGTACGACATTTACTCCTACATTTATCCCGAGGTACCACAGGCCGAGAGCCATCTGAGTCCCTCGGGTGGCATGAGCCGGTTCGACTCCCAGCGCAAACGCCAGCTGAACCCGTTTGCCTCGAAGCGCGTCAAACCGGTGGCGCTCTGGTCGGGAGTTGTCAAAACCGATGCTTATGGCAAAGCCACCGTTGAGCTGGATGTGCCCGATTTCAACGGCAAGCTGATTCTTGTGGCCGTAGCCACGCGCGGCGATCATTTCGGCGCCGAATCGGCCGAGACCACGGTTCGGGACAAGATCGTCCTCATGGAGAGCTTCCCACGCTTTGTAAGTCCCAACGACATTACTGAGGGCCTCGTGACCGTGTTCAACAACATGGGGGAAGAATCGCCGATTAGGGTAACGCTCACACTCGACGGACCGGCCGCCATTTTCGAGGAAGTCGAGCTGACTGACGACAGCAGTGTCGCCGAGCCCAAAATGGTCAAAAAGCAGACTCAGGTCTTGACACTGGAGGATGGCAGCGAAGGTCTCGCCCGGTTCAAGTTCAAAGCTGATCAGGTACCGGGAGTGATCAAAGTGCGGATCGACGGCGCCAGCGGTGCAGAAACCGCCCACACCGAGTTCGAGCTGTCCAACCGTCCGGCCCAACCTCTGAGTAGCGTCTTCAGTTCGGGTATCGTAAACGACTCGATGCCGGCATCGATCGGTTTCAGCGGTCAATGGATCGAAGGAACCGACCAATACATCATTAAGACCTCTTCGCTGGCAGCGGTAGCATACACCCGGAACATCGAATACCTGCTGCGCTATCCCTACGGATGTGTCGAGCAGACGACCTCCCGGCTGTTCCCGCTGCTCTATTTCTCCGACCTGGCGAAGTTCGTCAAACCGGAGCTGTTTGGCGGCAAAGGTCACGAGTACTTCATCGGCGAGGGAATCGACAAACTGACCAGCATGCAGCGTAGCGACGGCTCGTTCAGTTATTGGCCGGGCGGCCACTACGTTCACAACTGGGCATCGATTTATGCCGCCAACTTCTTTGTCGAAGCCAAACTAGCCGGATATGAAATTGACAACCAAACCTACGAGCGCGTGATCAACCATTTGACTGATGTCGTACGCAACCGCAGTCTGAGAAACCTGGACCCGGCCCAGCAGGTCTACGCCGCCTACGGTATGGCTAAGGCCGGACGTATCGACAAGAAGACCGTCAACTGGCTCAAGGAGTTCGATCAGAATCGATTGCCGATTTACGCCCGCTACCTGCTAGCCGGAGCGGTGGGCATGTCGGGAGATATCGACTTCGCACGCAGTCGTATTCCCTTAGATATCCAGCCCGACCTGACCGATCCGGAGACCGGCGGCAACTTCTCCTCGGGTGTCCGTAGTACAGCGATCATGCTCGATGTTCTACTCGAAGTCGATCCGGGAAATCCCGCCATAGGCGTTCTGGCCGAATCGCTCGCGGAACGCGCCCGCGCCAACCAGTGGTACTCGACTCAGTCGAATTCCTGGGCGCTGATGGCTCTGGGGAAACTGTTTGCCAACAAGGACTATCCCACCTTCACCGGTTCGGTTGATCTCTCCGATGGCACTTCCTTCCCGATCGACTCCTCCAAGTTCGAGCTGATTCGCAACGACCTCGCCGGCAAGCGGGTCAATATCTCGGTGGAAGGGGCCGGGGATTGCTACTACTACTGGCTATCCTCGGGCATGAGCCCCGATCCGGTGTCGAAGGAGTTCACTCGCGGCATCAAAATACGGCGTGACTATCTCGACGAGCGTGGCCTCCCGCTCGACCGGAGGAATGTCAAGCTCGGTCAACAGGCAGTGGTGAGAATCACCATTGAAGCGCCGACTCAGCGGCTCGAGAATGTGGTAATCAACGACATGCTCCCGGCCGGGTTTGAGATCGAGAATCCGCGACTCAAAAACTCGCCGCGATTCTCCTGGGTGCCGCGACAGGATTGGCAATTCGACCACATGGACATTCGCGACGACCGCCTGCTGATGTTCATGACCCTCCCGCGTCAGTCCGAACGCAAGATCTACTACGTGGTCCGGGCGATTGCGGCGGGCGAGTTCAAGGTGCCGTCGGTGGCGGCGGAGTGTATGTACAACCCGGTTATTTCCGGTGCCGGCTCCTCCAACGTGGTCACGATTCACGGACCGCAATATTAGTCGATCGAGGACGCACCCGTGACCGCACCGACCCAAAAGCGCCTCAAGCGCAACGCGATTATACTGGCAGGACTGGTCCTTCTGGGACTGGTCCTCGACCAGATCGTGTTTCCCCTGCCCTATGACTCTCTCTTCCGCCCCCAATCGACCTTTGTCTACAGCCGCGAGGGGCGCATGTTGTCCTGCTACACTTCGACCGATCGTTTCTGGCGTCGTCCGGTCAAGCTGGAGGAAATATCACCTCGTTTGGTTCAGTCGGTGATGGCCATGGAAGACCGCTACTTCTACTACCATCCCGGATTCAACCCGGCCTCGATGGTCTCTGCGGCGGTCGACAATATCAAGGCCGGAAGGATCAAGCGTGGCGGAAGTACTCTCTCCATGCAGATCGCCCGCATGATGGAACCCAAATCGCGCACCATTTCCAACAAGATGCTGGAGATTCTTCGCGCTTTCCAGCTCGAGATCCACTACAGCAAGGACCAGCTACTCGAGATCTACTTCAACCTGGTGCCCTACGGCGGCAACATCGAGGGCGTCGGGGCGGCTGCCTATTTCTACTTCGAGAAACACCCCCATGAACTATCCTGGTCGGAGGCGGCGATACTGACAGCCATTCCCGCCTCGCCCAACAAGTTCAGACCCGACCGCAATCTCGACCTATGTCGTAAACGACGCGATCGCGTCTTGAACACGCTCGTGGAGCAGGAGCTGATCACGAAGGATCAGGCCTTCTCCGCAAGCGGCGAAGTGATCCCGACGGCCCGAGTCACTCCGCCCCAGATGGCGCCCCATTTTGCCCAGACGGCCGCTCTCAATTACGCCGGACTATCGAGTGTGCGATCAACCGTGGACTATGATATTCAGCGCACGTGTGAACGAGCCGCCGGGCATCATCATGCTCGACTTCGTTCAAAGGACATTCACAACTTGTCCATCGTAGTCCTGGATAATCAAACCGGCCAGTTGCTGGCGATGGTCGGTTCTCCCGATTTTGCCGACTTCGCCCATTCCGGTCAGGTTAACGGCGCCGTGGCCAAACGATCGCCCGGCTCCACGTTGAAACCGTTCGTGTACGGTTTGGCTTTCGACGAAGGTTTGGCTTCACCGTTGACGCGTCTCGAGGATATTCCCGTCAATTACTCCGGCTACAAGCCGGTCAACTACGACGAGCAGTACCACGGACTTGTGGCGCTGGATCGCGCCCTCATCCGCTCCTACAACGTCCCGGTGGTCAATCTTACTTCGCACATGGGTCTGAGTAGAGTGCATGCCGCTCTTCGTCGAGGCGGCCTCACCACCATCGATAGACCATATCTTGACTACGGCCTACCGCTCGTTCTGGGTGCGTGCGAAGTAAGACTGGTCGATCTGGCCAACCTTTATTCTAGTCTCGCTCGTGGTGGAGTCGTGATACCCGTCACCGACACGCTTCAGGCATCGACCGGGCAAGAACAGCGAGTTCTATCGCCCGAGGCCAGCTACCTTATCACCGACATTCTCAGCCGGCTCGAACGATCGGATCTACCCACGGCCTGGCAATCGACTACCGACATGCCGCGCGTGGCCTGGAAAACCGGCACATCCTTTGGCCGCAAAGATGCCTGGTCGATTGGTTACAATCCCGAGTACACGGTGGGCGTCTGGGCGGGGAACTTCGATGCCACCGGCTCGGCCGATATTGTCGGCGCCCTGATCGCTACCCCGATCGTACTTGACATCTTCCGTGAGATCTCGGGCGGCGAGAATGCCACCTGGTTCCGTCAACCCGACCGAGTTTCCGAGCGACGCGTATGCGCCGTCAGTGGCCAGGTCCCTGGACGATTCTGCGAGGAAACGGTCGGCGAGAAGTTCATCCCCGGCGTCTCCCCCAGCACGCGATGTGAGATTCATCAACGTATCCACGTTTCGACCGACAAAGGCCACCGCCTGTGCCGGCATTGCGCCCACGATGTGCCCAAACGCGATACCATCGTCAGCATCTTCCCGGCCAAAGCAGCGACCTGGTTGGCGCGCACCGGCGTCGCTACAGGACTGCCGGCGCACAACCCCAACTGTCCAAACTTCCAGAAGGGCGCTGCTCCGGTCATAACTTCACCCGAATCAGACGGCACCTATTACCTGGTTCAGGGAAGGCCCCTGCAGTATCAGCGCATCCTGCTGGAAGCCTCGGCCGCCGACGGTCATGGTCGGCTCCACTGGTTTGTTGACGGAGAGCATTTGGAATCGAGTGGGACCAATGAACGAGTGTTCTATCAGCCCGAACCGGGCAGCCACACCCTCACTTGTAGCGACAATCAGGGACGAGCAACTTCGATTGAGTTTGTCGTGGAGTCTTCCGGAAGTTAACCGTTTCCGTTCCTGGGTACCAGCCTTCTGAGTGCCTCAGCCACCCGCTCCTGATCCTCCGGCACCATATCGTGATACAGCGGCAGCGTGATCGAGAGTCGATCGGCAATATAGGAAAACGGGAAATCAGTCTCCGACAAGCCGTACTTCTTGCGGTAGTAGCCCAAGGAATGAACCGCATGGGTACCCTGGCGCACGGCGATACCTTCCGCCTCCAGATTGGCCATGAGTTGATTTCGTTCCCGGTTGAGCCAGGTGACCTCCGACCAGTCGACCCGGTTGCGGTCTTCCAGCATCAGTCGATCCGCGCCGTAGAGGCAAACATACGATTGAAATGCGTGGCGATACTCATCGCCCGGAACGTGCGGCGTCGAGATTTTGGGAATCCCCTGCAGAAGTCGATTGTATCGATCGGCCGCGGCCATTCTGCCCGCGAGGATTTCCTTAGCCTTGGCCATCTGGGTACATCCTAGCGCACCCTGCAAATCGGTCATGCGATAGTTGTAGCCGAGTTCGTCGTGATCGGGAAGCAGCGAACCGCCTTCGCTTAGATGCCGTTCGAGGTCGGTCTTGGTGGCACCGTGATTGCGGAGAACGCGCAGTCGGCTGGCGAACGCTTCATCGTCGGTGATGATCATCCCCCCCTCGCCGGTGCTGATTGCCTTGCGAGGATGAAAACTGAAACAACCGGCCATAGCTTCGCTGCCGGCGTGGTGACCATCACGCAGCGCTCCCATGCCGCAGGCAGCGTCCTCGATGACCGTCAGTTGGAACGACTCGGCAATTTCGTTAATCCGTTCCATATCGGCACACAATCCGAACAGCGACACCGGCATGACACATTTCACTCCCGCCATGACAGTATGGTCCAGAACTTCAATCAAATGGTCGGGATCAATAGTAAAGGTCTTCCGGTCGATATCGACAAAACGCGGAACCGCGCCGCAATACTCAACCGCATTGGCCGAGGCGATATAGGTAAAAGATGGCAGCAACACCGAATCTCCCGGGCGTATTCCGGCCGCTACCAGCGACAAATGAAGAGCAGTGGTACAGGATGTGGTGGCGATGGCATGTCTCGTTCCACAGAACGATGCAAACGTCTCCTCAAACTCCTGGACCTTGGGTCCCTGAACGACCCAGCCGGAACGCAGGACCGAAACAATGGCGCGTTCATCAGTGGTATCGAAGGCCGGACGGGTGATCGGCAGTTTGCGTTCGATCGTCGATCTATTCTTGGTTGTCATGAATCGATTCTCCCAGCGGCTGGAGGGTTGCCATTGGCTTGTCGGCGACAATTCGCTCCGAACGTCGCCGCAGAGTTATCCGATGAGAGGCGCCCGCATAGGGATCCTCTCCGTCGATAAAGATCCGATTCCAGAACTCGAAACTCAAAAGCGACCAGATCAGAAGACGATGGTTGGCTCGTCCCTGGACATGTTCGTTGAGGACGGTCTCGACAAACTCCCTCTGGAATATGCCCCGGTCGAGACTTTGCTCCGAAAGAATCACGGAGCTGATGTACTTTACCAACTGCTGCATGTACCAGGATTGATCCGGCGCGCTGAAACCCTGCTTGCGGTTCTCGATAATCTCCTGTGGCAAAATCCCCCGCATGGCCTGACGGAGGACGTATTTGCCGGAGAGGTTGACATCGTTAGCCGCGTTGTCAATCCAATCATGATTGATCAGGTACTTCGTCGGGATGTGCGTCGTGAAATCGACCAGCTCGTTGTCGAGGAACGGCACTCGCGACTCCAGCGAATGGGCCATGCTCAGTTTGTCCTCAACCACGAGAATGCCGTGGAGGAAAGTCTTGGCATCGAAGTACAACGCACGACGATGCAGCGGGAGGTCGCCGGTGTTGCGCAGCACTCTGTCGAATGACAACCGCGGTGAATGGCTGGCTATTCGCGTCAGCACTTCCGGTGTGAATACCTGCAGACGCTGGTCCTCTTTGACCAATCGTGACCAGTAGGCGTACGACTGATCGCAGAACTCCCGCTCGTTCTTGCATTGGCTCAGGTGATCGTATCGCCACGGATAACCACCGAGCGTCTCATCGCCACCCGGTCCGGCCAGGACTACTTTGACAAACTTCGAGGCTAACTGCGACAGATAGTAGTGCGGGTAAGACATCCCCACCCGCAAGTCTTCGGTGTGATAAATGACGAACGGCAGCGCATTTTCCAGGTCGCCGGCATGGATGACCATTTGGTAATGCTCAGTACCGAACTGGCGGGACATCAGCTCCGCTTTGTCGCGCTCGTCGAAGAAGTTTTCGATACTAACTGCAGTAGCGACATCAAACCCTCCGGTAAACGTGGTCAGACGTGGAATCACCCGCGATGCCAACGCCGTAATACTTCCCGAATCGAGTCCACCACTGAGATACGTCCCCAGTGGCACATCGGAGACCAACTGGCGCTGGACCGAATCGGCCAATAAGTAGCGTAGCTGCCGGCTGCAGTCTTCTTCGGAGAGCGTGTTGTCCTCGGTGAAGTCGAAATCCCAGTACTCGTTGTCCCACATCCGATTGTTTTCGACCACCAGGAAGTGCCCCGGCTCCAGCATGTGGATATTCTTGAACAGCGTGCTCGCGCCAAAGCTGTTCTGGAAAGTGAAGTAATCGGCGAGTGTATTGTAGTCGAGTTGGGCGTCGACGCCCTCCACCTGCAACAACGCTTTCACTTCCGATGCAAAGGCTAGCAGGCCGTTCTTGAGCGTGAAGTACAACGGTTTGGCGCCGTAGCGGTCGCGTGCGATCAGCAGCCGGTTGCGGCGGCCATCCCATAGCGCGAACGCGAATATGCCGTTGAGACGGCGGATCGCATCCTCGCCGTACTCCTCGAACAGATGGATTATGACTTCGGTATCGGATTGTGAGAAGAACCGATGTCCCAGTTGTTGCAGTTCCTGGCGAAGTTCGCGATAGTTGTAGATCTCGCCGTTGTAGACGACCCACATGCCGTTAGCGCGGTTCGACATCGGCTGATGCCCGGTCTCGGTGAGGTCGATAATCGCCAGACGACGGTGCCCCAGGGCGAGATTGAACGAGTCGGTGCCACCGAAGGCGGCTTTGAACTCCTCGGCACTGCGGGTGTCGGGCATATCGGCCCGTTTTTCGACCCAGTAACCCTCGTCTTTGAACGGCTCGTTGCGGACATCAAAAAAGATGTATCCCTCATCGTCGGGGCCCCGGTGATGCATGACATCACACATCGGTTTAAGACAATGGGCAGGGACAGGCAGTCCGTTAAGATTGTAAAGTCCGGCAATTCCACACATAGTTTTGCTCCGACCACACGGACGCCCTTTCCCCTCGCGATTTCAACTAGAACAATTTGGGGGCCAATCGGACGGTGGATCACAGAATGAGCTTAGAGTGACTCATTGCGAGGAGTGCAACAATGCTGAAATCTCAAACGTTGGCTTGTAGATTGCTTCGCTTCGCTCGCAAAGAGTCATCGTGAACTCCTTTGTAGGGTGGATTGCCTGCAATCCGCCTTGTCCGTGGCTGGCGTACGTCCTCGTGCGCCAGCATTGTAGAAAGGAAAGAAACCCACCATGAATGGTGGGCCACCCGGGAAGCCGTAGTTACACCCGGCGACAATACAGCACCCGAGTATCGCCGCGGTGCGAAGCAGCCATACGGCCATAGGCTGTCATTCCCTCGAAAGAGGGAACCCATCTTCTCTTTGTCCGGTCGCCCGGGGCTTGCCCCGGGGAATACTTGACCGTGGATTGGTGCTCAGAAGCGACCAAAACGACACTTCTCGGCGATTTCAACCGCTGGCCGAATCTACTTCAGGTACAATTGACTGCCTTATCTCCCCCCCAACTACAGTGACTGATGTGGTGTCGTTGGCAAGCGGGACTGACTGATCCTTCCGAACAACGCAACTGTCCATTCTGACAGTTGCCTCGCTAGCAAGATGAAACAATGGAGTTTTTGTCTGAAGACAGGTGTCACTCAAGACACAGTGCCTTAGCCAAATTCGTGTTTCGGCGTTGGCTCGAATAAGCTTGTCCATGCTCCTACCTCGAATGCTGCTGAGCTCGCAGTTTAGAAGAAGCACTGAATCACATTGCCAGGCAAGAAGGGGACTGCCAATTTCTGTGATTCTGGTCTTATCGAATATGGTATTCTTGCAGCCCTGCAGCCATACTCCCATCTTCGAGTTGCCGTGTATTCTGCATTCGCGAACGCTAAGTTGATTGCAGTGACGAAAGTCCATCATCCTGGTTACGTTACCGGAATCGTTGCTATAGCCAATATCGAGATAGGATAATTCCAACCGGTCGCACGAGTCGACTTCCAGGCCCTTCTCGTTATTATGCAAGTATAACCTAGCCGACAGGTCAATAGGGCCCGTAATCAAAAGGTCCGACTTGCCGTCCAACATGTCGGCAAAGCCGGAAGGTGCGACCTTTTCACCCGTTGAGTAGACATGCAGGTTATTCATGTCGTAACATCCTGGCCGTAACACAACAACCCTGTCCGAAGCCACCTCTCTGTACAGTTCAACCATGTCACTTACATAGACTACTTCACGCCCTCCGACTCTTGACAAGCCAGGGTATATCATAAAAGTGGTGTCAAGACGCGTGTTGTTCCCAGCCTCATCCTTGCATAGAATCAGAAATCGCTGATGCTGAGGCTGCACCGCGGACACTGCGGACCAGTTGGGGCCGACTATATCTGCCGACTCATCGTTGATCGTAACGATGAAGGGGGACCGGTCCGCCACGGTTCCCCACATCCGAATACTCTCCTCAGTCGAATCGGTGGCGGTTTCATAGGACAATCCTTCCAGCGAGAGCACCGGCGCCTCGGTATCACGGACTTTGACCAATACAGAGACCGAATCCGTGTCTCCACTCGAATTGACGGCAATTGCAGTGTACTTAGTATCGTGAGTTGGAGATAAGATCGCTGTCCCTGACTCCTCGACAGCTACCCCAATCGACGGTCGAAAGAAAACGCTGTCAGCTTCTCGAGCCATCCAAGTAAGTGAGACGCTATCACCAAGCTCTATTGAGTCCGCACTTGCCACAAGTCCTGCGAACGGCTTTGTGCCTGGCGGCGACTCCAGCGAAAATCCTTCATCACTAGAGACCACGTTGGGGATATACTTTGGTGATTTTCTCTCACGTATGGGAGACATGTGTACTTGATTGCTGCTATCACTCGATTGCTGATAAGCCGGATTCGTTAGAGGCGTCGTATCTCTTGCTCCTTCGTCTTCCTCTATTGTCGTCGAATCCCGAAATTCGGGGTGAATTTGCCGCCCCAACCATGAGTCAGGTAACAGATAGCTGGAGATCGCCAGGGCTGCCCCGATGATGCCCAATAAGGTTGCCGTGAAATAGACCGGCAAGTTGCTACGACGCGTCCGCGACGGCGTGGATTCCGGCGCAGGTGGAGTCGGGTCAGGCAAGGCAGGCTCGGAGGTGCCCTCGCTCAGTGCATCCAGCAGGAGCTGAAACTCTTCCTTGCCAGCACCCTGCCAATGAAGCGCTTGGAATCTCTGCAACGGCAAGGGTAGTTCGGTATCATCAAGCTTGAGAGGGATGAGTCGCTTTTCTTTGTTGGCCGGATCACCACTGAGCACCAGACTGAGTTCGGTGTCCACCCATTCGGAGTCACGTGTGTTTGCGCTGAGACAGAGGAGAACTTTCCGCGACTGCGCGATGCCGAAATGGAGTTTGGAAAACCAATCCTCGCCAAGCTTAATTTGCCTCTCATCCAACCACACCGTAAGGCCTTCCGACTCCAACCGATCCACAATGCGACGTACGATAGCCTTGTCGCGATGACTGTGGCTTATGAATACATCATAACGGTAGTCGGCCGACATCCGGACTGTTGCTCCCATGCAAAACAAGGATTAGACGATGAGTTGTTGGATTATACGATAGAGTCAGGGATCATCAAAGAAGATTCCGCACGAGAGAGAAAACCACCATGAGTGGTGGGCCACCCGGACGGTGGATCACAGAAGTCTTGTAGGCTGAAACCCCTGACCTGCGGTAGCAGGTTCGCCAAGCGAGGTTTCGACATCGTAGCAACAGATGGCAGAACCCGAAGCGGGTTCTTCCCTACAGTTCCATCCCAGGGCAAGCCCTGGGGCACCCAAGCAATAATATAGCGGTTGGCGTACGGCCCCCGGTTCGCCAACATCGTCACCATTACAGAAACCCACCATCATCGGTGGCCCACCCTTCCCAGGGTGGGTTTACTTTATCGAGTAGTCGGTTTCGCGTTGAGAGTTCTGTTCAAAGTCTTTACCGGTGTCAGGTCTCGCAGTGACCTGACCTACAAAGACCTAGATAGACCCGACGCAAGCGTCGGGCTACCGGGAATGCGAGGGCGGGTTCGTGATCGAACCCGCCACTCTCACATACTCTCTTCGCCTCCTTCAAGGACAAGGCACCGGGGCCGGCCCGCCGGCGAACATGTGGTTGACCAGATAGACCAAATCCGCAATATCCGGTTCGGGACTGGCACTGCCGTCTACGTTAGCCTCCCCCATGCAAGGCGGTGCAGGGCCACCCGAGAACATGTATGACACCAGATAGACCAGATCGGATATATCCGCCCGCGGGTGCCCGTCGTGGTTGATATCGGACCGATTATCGCAGCACACCGACGCATGCGCCGAGACAACCGTAGCGCTGCCGGAGTAGAATACGGTATCCCGCTGAGCCAGAAGATCGGGCGGGCCGGCGATTTCGCCCGTAACCGTAAGAGCGCGCCAGTCGGTAGTGGCATGAGCCAGGTCGCTCAATGCGAATTCCACGCGAAACGCCATGAATCCGTCCCCGTCGTGATCGGCGGGTGTCGGCCAAATGAACGACGCCTCGTGGCCCTCCAGGTATGCCGACACCAGGTCATACCCCGTAAGATCCGGAACTTCGGGATACTCGATCCAGCATTCGATAGTCCCGGTCAGCACGAACGGCAGTTGGTCGAGGTCAAAGTCGACATGTGCCAACAGCACGCCCAGCGGCACGGCGCCTCGTAGTACCTCCAGAGCGGTGCTAAAGGTCGAGTCGAGCCTGTCCAGGGTTGAGCCCAGACTGTCGCTCGAAATGATTAATGTCGTAGCCGAATCGTACATTATCCGGCCCAGGTCGGTCCAGGTACCGCCGCCGTAATTGAAGATGTGTTCCAGGAACTCTTCCTCGATCTCCGGCAGACCTTTGTCGATCGAGTCGTAAATGCCGACCGTGTCGGTTGGTATACTCGCGGCATTGGCATCATAGGTAGCCTTGATTTCTCCTACGATCGAATCCTGCTGCAACACGTAGTCATAGGTCGCCCCCAGCTGCTTAATCGCCGCACTGTCCACACCGTCCTTGAGAGCCACCAGATATCTCGCATACGAGGAGCATGCCGCTTCTCCGATTCGATACATATCCACCGAGCTAACGGCGATATCTTTCCAGGGACTTTCCTGCTCGATCTCGTCCAGCGAGGGCCCCTCCCAATCGGGGGGATCTTTTATCTCGTCGTAGTCGGCGCGAGGATCGACCGCCATGACATAAAGCCATTCGCTGACTCCAAACATGACCGCCTCGACCACAAAACATGCCACAGCCGGCCAGGGCTGCCCAGCTTTCGCGAACTTATAACCGACACTGGTGAACTCTGAGGCAACATAGCCAACCAGATAACTGCTCCAATAGAACACTATCTTAGCCGGACGGACCGTGGCAATCCCTGCCGTGCCAAACTCGTCAACGTCGGCGACGCCGGTGTATTCCCAGCGGAGATTGGGACAGGATTTGGCGAAATCCTGAATGACATCGAACAACCCCTCAAGAGTGTTAGCGACGACCGCTTGTGTTGCGTCAGACCATACCGTGGCGTACAAGACACTGTTCACTATGCTCGCCAGACGCAGCAGGTCCCACTCTTTGATCCAGTTCCAATCGACCGAGAACGAGTACTGCCAATCCTCAACATCTTCCGTAAGCACGACATCGCGAACCGTATCGTTCATACTGTAGCCGGCACTGTCGATCCTGGCCGTTACCTGACTATCAATACTATGCTCGTGAACCGGTGGGTCATCATCCCAGCTGCGTCCCTCCAGTCGGACCACTTTCATGCCATGATCGAGAAGCTGGCTGTTCTCGGTAAGATTTCTGACCGCCAGAGTGCAGGTGTACCAATCCTGCATGAGGATCTCGAAATCGATCTCCTCGGTCGGATCAGCCCAGGTCATTAGCCACTCTTCGGAAGTGTTGCTGGTGACATCGAGCTGTGTCCAAACGGTGTTAGACCAGTCGCCGGCCAGATCCTGCACTTTGTAATAGATCGTCCAGCGACCTTCGGGCAAGCCGGTGGTATCGAACTCTGCAGAGTCACTGAGATGCCCCAGTCCGGGAGAGTCCCACGACCAGGCCACGATTTGGTCCCCCACGTCCTCAGCGTCACCATGACCTCCAAAGAAGACCACCTGGCTGGGATCGGCAGGATTGGGTGCAATGCTGTCGATAAAAGCCGACGGACGAGTATTGGAGGGAGGATCTACGACGATATCAATGTACACTCGCTGTGACCAGACCTCCTCGTCGACCCTGACACGGAAACCGATTCGGTGTCGTCCCTGTGACAATGAGTTCGTCACGAACGCCTCAGCCGAGTTCAGAAAACCGTCGACATCTGAAATCCATTCAGCCGCATCAGTAGCAAGCGTGTCACCCACCGAATCGGCTCCATGACCGCCAAATGCGACCGGCGAGCCCACCACCGAGACCCCGGGCACAACTGAATCTATCACGGCCAGCGGTGGAATAGAATCGAATGCGATGAATTGCACCAGGAAGGCGTCCAATGCTCCGTCGTAGCTTGAGTCATACGCGTTGAACGTGGTGGGGAAATCGGCGGAGCCGGTGATCCCAGCCACGAATGTCTGGCCAATCAAGCCGATATCCGCAGCTACCGCCCGGCCGTAGTCTGGTCCCGCACCGCCAAGAAAGGTACTGTATATCAAGTGGGTTCCCGTGGTGGACACTTTCGTCACGAAAACGTCTGTACCTCCGTTGTAGTCGGCATCGTAGGGACTGACCGTGGGGTACTCAAGCGACTCGGTTCTTCCAGTCACATAGGCATAGCCGCTCGTATCGACCTCAATATCACGCCCATAGTCCTGCTCTTCGCCACCCAGATAGGTGCTGTACTGCACCGTCCCGAATCGACCGCTGAAGCTGGTGGCGAAGGCATCGCACTCCCCGTTGATTGAGCGGTCATAGGCCAGGTTAGTGGTGTAGAAATCGTCGGACCAGGTGCGACCGGTCAGGACCACCGCCCCGAGAGAACTGTGATCGACAGCTCGAGCGTAGTCACGGTCGGATCCGCCAAGGTAGCTACCCCATTCGAGCTGACTGTAATTGGAGTACTTCATGACGAAGGCATCTTCGAC
>Ga0180435_10001729_pt1 | contig 22523 bp, 13 predicted proteins | sample SS_ome_3_FD_132467 | JGI IMG/M metagenome (GOLD analysis project Ga0180435, IMG submission 132467) | Hypersaline lake sediment archaeal communities from the Salton Sea, California, USA - SS_3_S_1 metaG | ecosystem: Environmental > Aquatic > Non-marine Saline and Alkaline > Hypersaline >...
ATGTCCACGACCGTTACCGAAAGATGAAGGGGGGGGGAGGGTCGTGGGACCAGGTCGTCGAAGGGGCGCACCGCATGCTCGACGGGGGGGTGGCCGTCAACGCACTGACCGTGGTCAACGACTATGCTGTCGGTTTCGCCGAGGAGATCTACGCCTTTCACAAGGATCTCGGCCTGAACTACATGCAGTTCATTCCCCTCGTCGATCCCGGAATCGGCCGCGGCGGCGACGATGTGCCCGACCGGGTTTCGGCCGAGAGGTTCGGCGCCTTTCTCTGTTCCCTTTTCGATCTCTGGATCGGTGACTTCGACGATGGCGTTCCCACCACGTCGGTGCGCTTCTTCGATTCCGTCTTTCACGTCTACGCCGGCCTGCAACCGCCCGAGTGTACTCTCCTCTCCGAATGCGGCGCCTACGTGGTCGTCGAACACAACGGCGATGTCTACTCGTGCGACTTTTACGTCGAGCCCGAGTGGCGGCTCGGCAACGTGCTCCACGACGATCTCGGCGCGCTGCTCAACAGCGAGAGGCAAGACGAGTTCGGACTGATGAAGTCCCGCCTCGCCGCCCCCTGCGCCTCCTGCCGCTGGCTGAAATACTGCCGCGGCGGATGCACGCGCGACCGGACGGCGGGCGCGCAGGGGAAGTTGAGCCATCTCTGCGAGTCGTTCCAGATCTTTTTCGAACATGCCGACGGGCCCCTTGAGGAACTCGCCACCAAGTGGAAGCGCGAGCAGATCGAGGCGCGCGAGGCGGAACTCGACCGGATCCGGCGCTCGGCCGAATCGGGCGGCCGCAAGGTGGGCCGCAACGACCCCTGCCCCTGCGGCAGCGGGCGCAAGTTCAAAGTGTGCTGCGGGCGGGCCTCGTGAAGCGCTCCGTGGTCGGTACACGGTTGGCCAACGGCATGAACGCACTTTTTTTCGGAGCGATTAAATGACAAGAAAATCACGGTCCTGGGCGGCTCTCGCCATCGCATTCTGTTTCGCGGCGTTCCTTTCGATGGCGGCCGGTCTTCCTGCCGACGGCCACGCAGCAGCGGGGGCGGTTCTCGACGACTTTCACGATGCCGCCTCCCGCGCCGACGAGGAACGTTATTTCGGGCACTTCGCGCCCGACGCCGTCTTTCTCGGATCCGACCCAGGTGAGAGATGGAGCGTGGCCGAATTCAGGGCCTGGGCGAAGCCCCATTTCGAGGGCGATTCGGCCTGGACCTTCGTGGCCCACGACAGGTTTATTTCCCTCTCCGCCGGCGGCAACGTGGCGTGGTTCGACGAGAAACTCGACAGCGATGGCCATGGCGAATGGCGCGGATCGGGTGTGATGATCAAGCGGGACGGGGTGTGGCGCATCTCACAGTACAATCTCACCGTGCCCATTCCCAACGCCCGCCTCGGCGATGTGGTGCGCATGATCGACGCCGAGGGGGCTGAAAAACGGGCGACGGGCGTGACGCGGATCTTTGTGGTGCGCCACGCCGAGAAGGATCGCTCGGGGCGCGACACCGATCCCGGCCTCACGCCGGTGGGCTGGAAACGCGCCGCGCGCCTGGCGCGCATGCTCGCGCCGGTCGGCCTCGATGCGGTCTACGCGACACAGTACGCACGCACCCAGCAGACGATCGCCCCCTCGGCGGGCGACGCCCGCCTGAAACCGCGCATCGTCGATGCCGGGTCGGAAAAAGAGCTCGCCCGAACCCTCCTCGACGGGCACAGGGGAGAGAAGGTCCTCGTCTGCGGCCATTCGAATACGGTCCCCGCGCTGCTCGCCGCGCTCGGCATTACCGAGCCGATCACCATCGACGATGCCGACTACGACAATCTTTTTGTCGTCTCCATCGATGCCGCACGGCGGGCCGATCTGCTCCACCTCCATTTCGGTGATTGAAATGAAGATTTATGCCCTGATGATTTTACTCGTGGCCGGGCTGTTGATTCAGTCCTGTGCGAACGTGGGGGCCCCCCCGATGCCTGCCGGACCGGCTCCGGAAGAGTTCTACGAGAACTCCAAGCCCTGCACCCGTTGGTGGTGGTTCGCCTCCGAGATCGACGAGAAGGAGATCGACGCCCAGCTCGACTGGCTCGACGAGAACGGTTTTGGCGGTGTGGAGATCGCCTGGATCTACCCTCCCGACCGCGATCCCGACGCCCGCCGCATTCAGTGGCTGGGGCGACGGTGGTCGCACGTTGTGGCTCACACCAAGAGGTACGCCGAATCGCTCGGCCTGGCGTGCGACTTTACCTTCGGGAGCCTCTGGCCCTTCGGGGGCTGCTTTGTGCCCGATTGCGACAGGACAAAGGTTTTCGGGGAACCGGGCTTCAAGCAGCGACTCAGGCTCTCGTGGGAACACCCCGAGATCGGAAATGTGATCGACCACATGGATCGGGGCGCGCTCGAACGTTACGCGCGCACCATGGGCGAGGCGCTGGAGCCGGCTCTCGACGTCGCGCGATCGGGCCTCTTCTGCGATTCGTGGGAAGTCGAGACGCGCCGCATCTGGACGGACGGTTTCGGTGAGGAGTTCGAGAAGCGCTACGGATACGACTTGAGACCGTTCATGGAGCGGATCTACGAGGCGGAGTGCGCCGGCGAGCGCTACGACTACATGAAACTCGTTTCCGAGTTCGTGGTGGAACGATTCTTCGTTCCCTTCACCGAGATCTGTCACGACCTCGGCGCGTTCTCGCGCGTCCAGTGTTCGGGCTCGCCCACCGATCTGATCAAGGCTTATGCCAGCGTCGACGTTCCCGAGAGCGAAGCCATGCTCTACGAGCCTCCCTTCTCGAGGATTCCGGCGTCGGCGGCGGCTCTCGCCGGGCGTCCGCTCGTGAGCGCCGAGACCTTTACCTGCCTGTACGGATTTCCCGACGAGCACTTCGAGGAGGAGCGCACGGCCGACCTCAAGCTCGTGGCCGATGCACTTTTCGCCAACGGCGTGAACCATATCTTCTGGCACGGGATGCCCTATCACCGCAACGACGAGGATCCCAATCGCTTTTACGCGACAGTGCACGTGGGGCCGAGCGGAGCGCTGACCGGCGATCTCGCTGCCTTCAACGGCTACATGGAGGAGGTGGCGGGCGTGATGAGGCGGGGAAGAACCTACTCGGACGTGGCCGTCTACCTGCCGCTCGAAGATGCCTGGATCGCCGGCGAATACCCCAAAGAGCTGCAGTTCCCCTGGGCGTGGGGCTTCTACGAAATGCGGTACGTGCATGCGCCCGACGAGCTCGCGGGCTATCACCCTCTCTGGATCAACCATGATTTTTTGGACAGGGGCGATCTGCGCGGCTCGGTCCTTCACTGCGGCGGCGCCAGTTTTTCGTCGCTCTACCTGGGTGTGGATTATCTCGACGGCGACGCGCTCGACACGATTCTGGAACTGGCCGAGGAGGGCTTTCCCGTCTGTGTCGCAAAGAGGCCGCGTGAGCCGGGCCGGCAAAAGTCGGACGATTACGAATTGCGCCTCGACCGCTTGATGGCGCTCGAGAACGTCTCTCCTTCGTTCGGTGCGTGCGCGGTCAATCCGCCTCTCGTCGAGTTTTTCGGAGATGGGCCCCATGATCCTGATTACTGGTGCCGCGTCGATGGCGGCGAGCACCACATTTTTTTCGCCCACCCGGCAGCCAAAGGTCTGCGCCTTCCGCTCGATTACGGGGCCGGAGACCGGGCGGGGCGCACGGAGCGAATCGTGACCGTCAACACCGGGGGAGCGAGCACGACGTTGACGCTCCACTTCGCTCCCCGTCAGTCGCTTCTCGTGGCGATCGATGGGGATGGCGCGGCACGTATTATCGAAATTAAATACGACCCACTAGAACCGGATCATTTGCAGGAAGGCCGACCATGAGATTGTTCATGACAGTTCTCTTCTCTTCCCTTCTGGCATTGCCCTGTGCGTCTTCGATCTTCCCGCCGAAGGAGAAGAAGATCGTCACAGTCGATTTCTCGACGCGGCGTCTTCCCTCCGATTGGCGTGTGGACACCAAGAAATGGAAGATCGAAGAGGGCGAACTGCGCGGTGAGGGGAGCGGCGCTCTGCAGTACAAAAAGGCGCTGGAAGGCGATTTTACCCTCTCCTTCGACGCGTGGACCGAGGAGAAGGCCAACGTCGAGATCGTTCTCGTCGATCCGAAGAGCAAGGAGTGCTACTTCTGTTTCGCCTTTCTGGGGAGTTATCACCCGGTGCTCGATGGCGTCAAGTCGGCCATCTTGAAGGGAAATCGCTTCGTGAGCGTCGATCCGCGCATGTGGATCTTTCCGGGAAGGGATTTTACCTTCGAGGTCCGGCGGGCGCGCGACCAGTATCAAATGTTTCTCGACGGCCAGCTCGGTCCGGTGTTCAAGGACGGTGAGCCTGAAATGAAGGAATTTTTGCTGAAGATCTCGGTGAGTGCGGGCGGCAAAAAAGAGAGCGTCGCGCTCGACAACATCAGGCTGGTCGTGGAGAAGTGATCGACCGGTTTGCGTCTTCCAAAGGGCTCCACCGGGGGACCGGATACTGCGCCGATTCCGGACCCCCGGATGGAGGAGGCGGATGAGGAAATTGGCAGCCAAGCGAGGTCCAAAATCCCAAGCGTTTTACCTCAACCGCCTAAGGAGTTCGTTTTTTCAAAGTGATGGGGATAAATAAACGTCGTGACAGAGGCGTCACCCTTAAGAAGAAGAACCGATCCCCCCGATTCTCAGCACATAGCACCTCTGTCACGACTTTCTGAGTCTCTTTGTGAAAAGAACATGTCCTGTCTGCCCCTCATATACGGACAGAAAGCGCGCAGGGTAACTACTTTGTGACGACTCCCCCGAACTCTGTGACGAAGGCGAGGATTCCTGTGACCAATTGCTCACAATGGTCGGCGATTTTTGCGCGGCCCGAGCCTTTGTCCCGTACCCGCCACGCCTGATCGCCCGGGAAGGGTTCTCGGGCAGTCGGTTCATCTCCGCCGGAGACGTCCCGAGGAGAGAAATCCCCAGGCGGCGCCCACGAGAAGCCCCACGCCGTGGGCGGTGTTGGCAATGTTGGGAACGGCGCCGACGACACAGAGAAGGAACCAGCCCATCATCATCACGATAATCCAGCGGGGGAGAGAATATCCCGAGGAGGGATCGAGCTTGCCCCGGATCCAGACATAACCGAGCAGACCGTAGACGACACCCGACATGCCGCCGAAACGGGAGCTCGCCATTTAATACTGCCCCAGGTTGGAGAGAGCGGCGATGACGAGAATGAGCGCCAACAGTAGCCACGAGCCCTGACGCGACTCGATCATGCTCCCCAGGTCCTTGAGCCAGAGCATGTTGAAGACCAGATGGAGGATCGTGAAGTGAAGGAAGATCGGTGTGAAGAGGCGCCAGACCTCTCCGCCCATGATCTCGCGCAGACCCTTGGCCCACCTGACGTATCCGCCGCCGAACTCGTGAGTGGTGATGGCGAGATTTTGCAGCACCTCCTCGTTGCCGCCGAGACGGGAGAGGACGGCCACGGCGAGACTGACTCCGATGAAGCCGAGCGTGAGGGGACCCGGTCTGAAGACGGTGACCGACGACCATGTGGTGCGCACGTCGACGTAGCGTGTTCGCGCGCGGGCAGCCTTTTTTTTCTGGCGGCGTTGCAGGTCGCGCGCAGCCGAAGACGCCCTCGAGAATTCGACGCCCTCCGGGTTGCGCCTGAATCGGTCAAAGATCTCGCGCGCACTGTCGATCTGATCCTCGTAATGAACCCAGATCGTCCACGATCGATCGGCGCCCCCGTCGATCTCGTTCTCGATGCCCTCAACGAGAAGGTAATCTGCAAGGGTTCTGGCCTGTTGTTCCTCGTCCAGTTTTCCGATAGCGCGCATGGGGTCTCATTTTTCGACAAGGGCCGCGAGAAGGGTTACGAGTTCGTCCTCGTAGGCCGCCAGGCCGTCGATCGAACTGGGAGGTTCGAGATGGTCGAAAGCGTCCGGCTTGATCTTGATAGCGGCTTCGATCTTTTTAGCCAGCCCTTTCTGCGCCGGGCTGAGCCACCTGTGAGCGGCTTGGCCGCTTCCGAGGGCGGCGTTGATCTTGGTCGCTTGCATCGGCGTGAGTGGCAGAAAGCGCAAGGGGCTCTTCTTGAGTCTGTACTTGTCGTCCGACGGCTTTGCGTCTTTGGCGCGCCCGTCGATCGGCGCAGAGAGTCCTGGTGCAAGGGCCAGCACCACCTCTTTCTGGCTGTTGGCGTGGACGAAGACCTTCGAGGCGCATTCCATCTCCATGGCCTTCTTCAGGAGTGCGCCGTAACCGATTCGAGACGCATCGAAAACGACCTCGACCACCTCGAGTTTGCCGACCCAGCCGGCGCGGGTGGTGATCACTCCGTCGAGGGCGCCGAGCCGGACCTCGCCTTCCCAGAAACAGTGCATGGCGAATGTGGCTCTTTGAGGCTTGTGGGGCGAGAGTTCGCGCATTGCGAGGTCCATGTAGAGAGGGATCTCGCGGCGTGCGGCGGCGAGCGCCTCGACGACGCGTGCGGCCACATCTCCCGACGACCAGATCCGGTCGCGGCGGGGCACGATGTCTGTTTCCTCGCCGTCAAGAAATCGGAGCACGGGATTGTTCCAGGCCGGCTCGCCGAAGCGGGCCAGAATCTTGGCGTCCGCGCCCTCGCTGTTGTTGCGGACGGCGACGGGGATGAATTCGTTTTCCATGGCGTCGACGAGCAGGGGGTGCGAGAGGGGCTTCTGACCGAAGCGGACGCACGTCGTTCATCCGGGAATTTCCTGGAAGAGGAGGAGGACGGGTTTTCCCGTTGCCCTCGCTTTCTCGATAGAGGCGTCGAGGTCGCCGCTCCAGCGGACGCGGCCCAGTTCCACGGGGCTGGCCGCTCGGGCCGCAACCTTTCTGTTGGTGTAGGAGAGGCTCACGATCTTCCAGGCTCCGTCGACCTCTATGAACTGGAAGACGTCGATACCGCCCGCTCTGCGGCCGGGCGACTCGACGAGGTAGGGCGCCCATACGGTGGCGACCTTGTGATCGACGAGAACAGTCGGCTCGCCCACGAGCCACTCGCGGAAGGTTTTCGCCTCGTCGAGGCTCTTGCGCACGATGGCCATGAATTCGGCGGCCGACATCACCCTTTGCGTGTCGCTGTCGACGGCGTCGATGGCGACCACGGCGCCGGGAGCGAAGAGAGCCTCCACGCGGTCGGCGCGCCCTTGCGAGTAATCGTCGAGCCAGCGGCCGCAGAGCGCGATCAGTTCCTCTTCGATCGAATCTTCGCCTGCGGTGGAGAGCTCAGCGGGAAAAAACGTGGCGGCGAGGAGCGCCGACAGGAGCAGGGTCTGCATGATTGATCCTTTTTGAATCGGTTGATCGTGGGCCACTCGGCCGTGCGCGATCGGGTGCCAAACCAGACTACCCTCCCTTTCGCGGTGCCGCAAGATTCAATCCGCAGATGCAGATTGCCTCTCAAGGGGAGAGGAGATAGGATGAGCCGCGTCATGAATCAAAGGCCCGAAAGTGTCGATCAAAAAAGGTTCCGTCGGAGTCTCTCTGTCAAGGCCCACCTCGTCGCCCTCCTTCTCGTTTCTCTCTGCTGCGCGGTCCTCGCTGTCGGTTTTGCCACCACCTATTACGAGGCCTTCACGCGCGGCGACAATGATTGCGACTACATTCTCGAGCTGAAGAAGTCTTTCTGCTGGTGGAGTCCGTGGATCGCGGCCACACCGTTCATGCTGATCGTCTGCCGGCGTTTCACATTTCGAAAAGGCGCCTGGCGCGTCCCGCTCGTCGTCCACACACTGTGCGGCGTCGCCGTGGGAGAAGCGGTCCGTCTCATCCAGTCGGTCTTGATGAAGAGCAATTTCGGGGTGGAGATCATGCCGATCGGCATCGGTCCCCTCCTCATGGGATACATCACCTATCTGGCCTTCGCCGCCGCTTTCCACGGCCTCGACTATTACCGGCTCTTTCGCGAACGGGAGGTCCGGGCGAGCCAGCTCGAGGTGCGTCTCGCCCGCGCTCAGCTCGACATGCTCAAGATGCAGCTTCACCCTCACTTCCTCTTCAACACGCTGCATGCGATCTCGACGCTCATGCATCGCGACATCGACGCGGCCGAGGCGATGATCATCAAGCTCAGCGACCTTCTTCGTCTCTCTCTCGAGGCGAACGACGAGCATGAGGTTCCGCTGCGCAAGGAACTCGATTTCCTGAAAGGCTATCTCGATATCGAGCAGATCAGGTTCGGCGAGCGCCTGACCGTCGATCTGAACATTGCGCCCGAGGCAAGGGGCGCTCACGTACCGAACCTCATCCTTCAGCCGATCGTGGAGAACGCCGTGAATCACGGCGTGGGCAAGATCCTTTCACAGGGGCGGATTTGGCTCCACGTCCGGAAGGCGGGCGAGACGCTCAAGATCGAGGTGGGCGACAACGGGCCCGGTTTACCGGTCGGGAGCGACAGCCCCGTTTCGAGGACCGGCCTGGCCAACACGCGCGCCCGACTGGAGCAGCTCTACGGCCAGGAAGGGCGCCTCGTATTCAGAACACCCGAGGGGGGCGGTCTGGTCGTGCAGATCACCATTCCCTTTCACACGAAGGTAAAAACCTGACTGTCGGACGGAGCACTATGGAACGGATCAGAACGATCATCGTCGACGACGAGCCCCTGGCGCGGGAGAGGATTCGAACGCTTCTCGGCCAGGAAGAGGACTTCGAGATTCTGGCCGAATGTGAAAACGGGAACGAGGCGATCGACGCGATCGGGAGATTCGCTCCCGACCTGGTCTTTCTCGATGTCCAGATGCCGGCCGTCGACGGCTTCGATGTTCTTGCCGCGCTCGATCAGGAACGGCTGCCGTCCGTTGTTTTTGTCACCGCCTACGACCAGTACGCGGTGAAGGCCTTCGAGGTCCACGCCCTCGACTATCTCCTCAAGCCCTTCGACGCCGGCCGTTTCTCCACCGCCCTCGATCGGGCCCGCCAACGGGTCGAGCAGGTGCGCGCTGGCAGGGCGCGTTCGGAACTCGTCGGACTGATCAACGAAATGAAGACCGCTCGGCGCGCGCAAGAGAAACTCCTGGTCAAGACGGAGGGCAAGGTCATCTTTGTCCCCACCGACCAAATCGTCTGGATCGAGGCGGCGGGCAACTACGTGCGCATTCACACGCGCGACGATCTCTACCTCATGCGCGAGACGATGAGCGGAATGGAGCGGCGCTTGCCTCTCGATCGCTTCGTGCGCATTCACCGTTCGACAATGGTCAATTTCGACGATATAAAGGAGCTCCTGCCGACCTTCAACAACGAGTTCATGGTCGTGCTGACACAGGGCGAAAAGCTCAAGCTGAGCCGCAAGTATCGTCCAGACCTCGAGCGGCGGCTCGGGAAGTCACTCTGAATGTTCAGGCCTTATTGGACACGCACTGGACGCGCAACTTTTTTCGGGCGGACCCTCATATGCGAATCAGAATTAGCGATCTCTTGTTCAGCCTCTTTCTCCTGTGGTCGTTGAGCGGTGTTTGGGGATCGTGCTCCCTTCCCGAGCGCGGTGATCGAGCCGACCAGATCGCCGATCAAGACGCCGACGCCGGTGACGTTGGAGAGCTGCGTCCCGCCGGCTTGCGCTGCGAATACAGGATCGATCCTCGCGGTATCGACGTGGCGTCGCCGCGGCTGGGCTGGATCGTCGAGTCCGATCGACGTGGAGAGGCGCAGAGCGCCTACCAGATCCTCGTAGCCTCGAACCCCCGCGACCTGGAGCGCGGCAGGGGGACCCTGTGGGACAGCGGCAAGGTCCTCTCCGACGAAACGCTTCATGTCGTCTACGGGGGAAAGGAGCTCTCCTCGAGGCAGCAGTGCTGGTGGAAGGTTCGTGTCTGGGACAGGCGGGGCGGCCGGTCAGAGTGGAGCCCGACCGCTCTCTGGACGATGGGTTTGCTCGATCGCGGCGATTGGCAGGCGGAGTGGATCACAGTTCCCAAGACCGACCGGAAGGCAGAGGGCGTCGCCGCGCTGCGCCGCTGGATCTGGCATCCTGAGAGCAGCGGCGACGGGGCCCGCGTCCGGTTTCGCTGTGAGGTCGAGCTCGGTCCCGGTGACATCGCGCTCTCGCTGACCCTGACAGCCGACGACCATTACCGGCTCTTCGTCAACGGAACCGAGTGTGGCAGCGATGATCAATGGAAGACAACCGAGACGTACACGCTCGTGCAAGGGCAGGGGCTCCTTTTTGGCAAGAACGTGATTGCCGTCGAAGCCCGGAACAACGCGGGCCCCTGCGGCATGCTCGTCGCCATAAAGGTCGAAGGCCCTCCGGGCTCGGCGGTGTCGAGACTCATCGAGACACCCCGCTGGCGGTGCGCCGTCGTAACCGCCGCCGGTTCCGACAGAGAGAGCGTCGATTGGCTGGCCGTCGGTCATGACGACAGCGCCTGGAAATCGCCCGTAGTCGTCGGTGCCTACGGCGATGAGCCATGGGGAACTCTCGCCCAAGGGCCTCTGGAGGCGCAGAGCGCGATCGAGCTCTGCCGTCGATTCGAGGTCGCCCGGAGTGCGGTGAGCCGGGCCACCATTTACGTCACCGCCAAGGGTATCTACGAGCTCGCTCTCAATGGCCGCAAGGTGGGCGGACAGGCTCTCGCACCGGAGTGGACCGAATACGATCGACGCATCCAGTACCAAACCTTCGATGTGACGGGGCAACTGGCGGCCGGTTCGACCAACTATTTCACCGCCACCGTGGCAGAGGGCTGGTACGCGGGCCGGATCGGTTTCTCCCAGCCCAGGCTTTATGGAGAGAACCCGGCGTTGCTGATGCAACTCGAGATCGAATACGCCGACGGACGGCGCGACGTGGTGGCCACCGATGCCTCGTGGCGCGGCACGCGTGGGGGACCGGTGAGTGCGGCGGGCATCTACGATGGGGAGACGATCGACCACCGCCGGGCGATGACCGAATGGGTGGGGATCACCATGGGTGAAAAGTACTGGGACGCCGTGACCCAGTCGCCGCTGGAAGAGACGGTCGAGCTGGTCTGGCAGCGCTGCCAGCCGGTGGGCATTGCGAGGGAAATACACCCCCAGCGGCTCTCCGAACCCAAGCCGGGCGTTTTTGTTTTCGACCTTGGACAGAACATGGTCGGTGTCTGTCGGCTCAGGGCGCGCGGCCCCTTCGGCACGACGATCACCCTCGGCCATGGTGAACGACTCAATCCGGACGGGACGATTTATCGGGAGAACCTGCGGCAAGCAGCGGCCACCGATACCTTTGTTCTCGACGGCAGCGGCGAGGAGCTCTTTGAGCCGCGATTCACCTTCCACGGCTTTCGCTACGTGGAGATGACCGGTGCTGCGGTCCGGCCCAAAGTGACCGATCTCGTCGGACTTCCCATGCATACCCTTGCGCCCGAGACCGGCCGTTTTCAGAGCTCGAACATCCTCGTCAATCAGCTCATGCAAAATATCCTATGGGGACAGCGGGGAAACCTGACTGGAATTCCCACCGACTGCCCGCAGCGCGATGAGCGCCTCGGGTGGACGGGCGACGTGCTCGCTTTTTCCGAGGCGGCGATTTTCAACATGGACCTCTCGGCCTTTTTTACGAAGTTTGTTTTCGACCTGCGCGACGCGCAGCACGAGGACGGGCGTTTTCCAGATTTCGCGCCCCTTGGCGCCAAGCGCGATACGGGCGAGTTCTGTGGTGTTCCGGCCTGGGGCGACGCGGGAATCGTGATCCCCTGGCGCCTCTACAGGTACTACGGCGACGAGCGCGTTCTGGCCGAGCACTTCGAGGCGGCGCGCCGCTGGATCGACTCGATCCACGGCCAGAATCCCGACCTTCTCTGGACCGAGGGACGGGGCAACGATTATGGCGATTGGGTCAACGGCGACAGTGTGCGCATCGAGGGCTTTCCCCAGGAAGGCAATGCCGTTCCCAAGGAGGTCTTTGCCACGGCCTTTTTTGCCCAATCCACGCGGATCGTGGCCGAGATGGCGCGCATTGTGGGGCGCGACGCCGAGGCGCGCCACTACGGCGCGCTGGCCGAGAGGATCAGGGAGGCTTTCAACAATGCCTATGTCGATGAGACGGGCCGCATCGAGGGGGACACGCAGGCCGGATATGCCCTCGCTCTCGACATGGGGCTGCTCGACGGCCCGCAACGGGAGGGAGCGGTGAAGCACCTCCTTGCGGCGCTCGAACGCTATCAGGGCCATCTGTCGACCGGCTTTCACACGGCCTATCGCCTCATGCGGGTGCTGACCGAATACGGCCACCATCGCGAGGCGTGCCGGCTGATCAATCTCCGCACTCCGCCGTCGTGGGGGTACATGATCGACCAGGGCGCCACCACGATCTGGGAACGGTGGGACGGCTACATCGAGGGGCGCGGATTCGCCACGCCGGGCATGAACTCCTTCAACCATTACATGTTCGGCGCCGTGGGACACTGGATCTGGAGCCGGATCGTGGGGATCGATCTCGACGAGACTGCGTGCGGCTTCAAGCGCTTCAAGATCTGCCCTCGGCCCGGTCCCGGATTCACGTGGGTTTCGGGCGCCTACGAATCGATCAGGGGGACGATCGAATCCCGGTGGCGTATCGAGGACGGCCTCTTTTTTCTCAGCGTGACCGTGCCCGCCAATACGACCGCGCGTGTGAGAATTCCCACGTCCGATCCCGGCGGTGTGCGCGAGGGCGGCCTGCGCATCGACGATGTGGGGGGACTGACTCTCGGCGACGCCGGTCCCGACGCGCTCTGGATCGATGTCCCGTCGGGGAAATACAGTTTTAGCGCTCCCTTTGAAGGGGCCGGAAATTGAATGACCGCTGCATTGAAAGATGAGCCATGAACAAGCAACCATCGGCACAGGGCGCGATCAAGCGCCTCGACTCTCTCTACGAATTCGACCGGGCGCCGGTGAGCGGCGACCGGCTCTGCGGGGGCGGGTACTTCGCGGGATCTTTCGCGGGCGAACATGTGGCCGCAACGGAATTCGTCATCGGCGCCCTTTTCGTCACCTGGGGCGCATCGGTCAAGGACGTGGTGGTGGGGCTCGCCATCGGCAATCTTCTCGCCGTCCTGAGCTGGGCGCTGGTCTGCGCGCCGATCGCGGTCGAAACGCGGATGACCCTCTATTGGTATCTTCGCAAGATCGGAGGGCCGGTATTCACGCTCATCTACAACGTACTCAATGCGGTGCTTTTTTGCATTCTCGCCGGCTGCATGATCACCGTGTCGGCTTCGGCCGTGCGCCTACTGTTCGACCAGATCCCGCGCCAGACCGAGTGGTATCCCACGCACTGGGGATTCGTGCTCGTTGTGCTGCTCGTCGGTGCCGTGGTGGTCGTTCTCGCGATCGCCGGTTTCAAGAGATTGGCCACATTCGCGTCGGTCTGCGCCCCCTGGATGCTGATCATGTTTCTTGCCGGTTTTCTGGTCATGCTCCCGCGGCTGGGCGCGGAGACCGGCGTGGGGCCGGTGAACAGTTTTGCCCGTTTCTGGGAGGTGGGCCAGAAAGCTGTCTGGACCGGTCGGGTCCCCGGGGGCGGACCGCCCGAGATTGGATTCTGGCATGTGGCCGCTTTCGCCTGGATCTGCAACCTCGCCATGCACATGGGGCTTTCGGATATGGCTCTTTTCCGCTACGCGCGGCATTCGGCCTACGGATTGTTTTCCTTTTTCGGAATGTTTCTCGGCCACTACCTTGCCTGGATCTGGGCGGGCGTGATGGGCGCCGGAGCGGCCTTGATCCTCGAGACTCCCCTCACGGAGCTCGATTCAGGCGCCGTGGCCTATTCGGTGCTCGGCGTGGCTGGCGCCGTGGCGGTTGTCATCGCGGGGTGGACCACCTCCAATCCGACCTTGTATCGGGCCGGTCTCGCTCTCCAGGCGGTCACCCCAAACTGGCCGCGATGGGCGGTGACACTTGTGGCCGGGACGGTCACCACGGTGATCGCCTGCTTTCCGTTTGTCTTCAAGGAACTGCTGAATTTCGTCGGCCTCTACGGGCTTCTGCTCGTTCCCGCCGGAGCGATCGTGGTGACCGAACACTGGATATTTCCGAAAATCGGGATGCAACGCTACTGGTCGTCGGCGCGAGGACAGAACCTCAACCGGCCGGCGCTCCTTGCCTGGGTGTCGGGGATGGCGCTCGCTCTCGGACTCTGGCTCACCGATACGGTTCACCTCTTCTTTCTCTTTCTGCCTGTCTACGTCCTCACTGCTCTTGTCTACATCGCCCTTGCCGCACTTGGCGGCGCACGAAAGGACAGCGCTGAATGCGGTCTTCCAGGCGACGGGGAGGAGGCCGCGGAGAGAGTTCCATCGCGAACCGGGCCGATTGCGCCCTGTTCCTCGGGCGGAAAGTCACAATCCCCATGGCGGAGCCGGACCGTCTCGCAGGTGAGCGCTCTCCTGGCGCTGGCAGCCCTCGGTGCCTGTGTGGTGATGCCCTGCGTCGTGTATCTTTCGGACTATGACACCTATTCCGAAAGCATGGACTGGTTCAAGAAATGGCTGATCATACCCACCCTTGTTTATTTCCTGACCGGAACGATCTGGCAGATCACGCGCAAGAAGGAGCGCGCTGCCTAACAATAAGAATCCGAAGCTGAGGAAGGACCGATCATGAAGCGACAATTGTCCCGGCGAGCGTTTATCAAGAGCAGTGCCAATGTGGGAGCCGCCACCCTCGTGGGCGGACACCTGCTCGGCACCATTTCGTGCCACCCCGGCGGCGAGAGCGGGCAGAAACCTTCTGCCGACACCTCGATCGTCGCGGCCGTTACGGGAGAGGACCGGTATGCCCAGACCGTGAAGGCGATCGAGGTCCTCGGTGGTATGAAGTGTTTCGTCTCCGGGGGGGACAGGGTCTGCATCTTGCCCAACACCCAACGGAACAATCCCGGCGCATTCACCAATCCCGACATCGTGCGCGCCGTCATCGATCTGTGCGCGCAGGCTGGATCGGAGCGGGTTGACTGTCTTAGCTGGCTGCCGAGGGAATCGTGGGAGTCGACGGGGTTGGCTCAGGCTGCGAAAGGTGCCGGCGCGAATTTGAAACTCGTCGACGGAAAGGATGAATCCCTTTTCCGGGCAGTCGCCGTGCCGCGGGGAAAGATCCTGAAAGAGGCATGTCTCATGGAACTCTTTTTCGAATATGACGTGTTCATCAACATTCCGATCACCAAGGATCATGCGGGCAACAAGTTCACGGGAACGATGAAGAATCTCATGGGGCTCAACTCGCCCCGTTCCAACAGGACTTTTCACACGGGGAATTTCAAAAACGACAATATCGAACATCTCGATCAGTGCATCGCCGACTTGAACACCGTTGTGGCACCGACCCTCTGTGTGGTCGATGCCACGGAGTTCATCATCACCAACGGACCCTTCGGGCCGGGGAAGCTTCATCATCCCGAGAAAGTGGTCGCCGGGCAGGACCGGGTGGCGATCGACGCCTACTGTGCGTCTCTGTGGGATCTGGCGCCGAAAGAGATCGTCATGATTGCGGCGGGCCACGAACATGGACTGGGTGAGATCGATCTGTCGCGCAAAGACCTCAGGGAAATCGTGCTATGATCGAGTGGGGAGAGAATCGAAGTGGATCACCGATTCCGATGGCCTGCCTTTTGATTGCCCTCGCCGCATCGCTCACCCTGTGCCAATGTGGTTCGGAGGGCGTGACACCCCCTCGAAGGGCGGTGGCCTTTGATTTCGCCTCCTACCTCCCGGAGATTTCCCTTCTCGATCAGTGGACGCCCGATCGAGATCCGAGGCTCTACGAGGGAGAAGATCTCTTTGCCTTCATCAACGGCGGGGCTGAAATCTACCATGAGTACGGATTCGAGCGGGTCATCGTGCAGGAGTACAAAAAGGGGGACGGGAAGATCACTCTCGAGATCTACGAGATGGACAGCCCGAAGGCGGCCTTTGGAATCTGGTCGCTAAAAAAAGGAGCCGAGGGCCGCCGTCTCGAGTTGAGCGGCAGAGGTGTGCTCGTCGATTACTACGCCCATCTTTGGAAGGGCCCCTTTTTGTATACCCTCACCGCCTTCGATGAGAGTGAGGAAACCATGGCCGGACTGGAGACGATCGCCCGCGCTGTCGATGCCGCGACCGAGAGCGGCTCCGATGTGCCGGCGATCGCCGATCTTCTGCGCGTCGAAGGCCTTGTCGAGCAGAGCGTCGTCTACATGACCGGCCCCCTCGCGCTCTTCAACTGTCAGAGGTTTTTCACCGGTGATGTTTTCGAATCTTCCGAAATAGTGAAGGGCGACTACGAGTGCGGCTGCCGCGTCTTTGCCTTCGCCTACGGTGACGCACTAAAAGGGGAAAAACAATTCGGGAAAGTGTGGGCAGAATTTCGGCGCAGCCCGGATTTTTCTGAAGTCGACGTGGAAGGGGGCGTACTCAGGCTGGTCAGCGCGAAAGGTCGTTTCATCCAATTCTGCCGCGCTCAGAGGTATCTCCTACTCTTACTTTCTGAAGGGGATGGAAAGGCCGTGGCTTCTCTCCGCACGGCGCTCGTGGAAAGAATCAACGCAGCCTTCTGATCCCTTCGGGGGGTGTGGTTTCGTTTGTGAGACGGCGGTGAGTGGTTTTTTGCAACCTCAGAAGAGGAAAGATCTTAAGGAAAGAGATCCTTTTGGTCCGTTTCAAAAAAGTTCGGTCGTCGAAGGATATTTTTTTTCAATTATATCGTCATCGGCTAAAATTGATTCAAGAGAACGGAAAGCCTTAACGATACAATAGTTAAGCAGAAGATCGAGGAGGGTGCTATCCCCCGGAAATAATGGTCGTTCGACGGAGGCGACTATCTTTGTTGCCATGATCAGAAGTTGAGACTAGTTTAATACATAGAGGTTAGAAGCACTGCGACGAGGTCGTGGTCCTCTCGATTCACAGGATCAGATAGAACTAAGGGTAACATCATGGAATCCTTTTCTCATACTTCGAAAGCCCGTGGGCTCTCGGCTCTCGTGGCGGGCCTTTTTTGTATTTCCTTGCTCTGCGCCTGCGGAGGAGGCGGAGGCGGTGGCGGCGGCGGTGGAGGGGGCACCGGCGCGCAGGTCAACGGGGATGGGATCGTTCTCGAATCGATCACCTTTCCCGCCTGGACAGACCTGACGGGTGCGACCACGAGTCCCCCGGCCGGAGGCCCGCTCGGGCAGCAAGTCGTGTTCACCTTCTCCGATCTTCCTGACGGTCCGGCCAAGGTCGAGATCGAGGAGCCCGCCGTCTATGACTCGCTGCAGATCTACGCGCTTCTCGATTCGAATTATACGGGCCCCGATCTTGCCGTCGATCGCGACCGGAGCATCATTCCGGCGCGAGGCGTTTACGAGCGCATGGGCAAAAAAGTGGTTTTCACTCCCTACTTTCCCGTTGAGGAGATCAATTTTTCGGCCAACGCGACCCTCGACGAGGTGCCCGGCCTGCTCCCTGACATGGAGTACATCGTCTACGTCCCGATCGGACTGGGGGGCACAATTTCGAATCTCAAGGGGATGCGGAAGACCGTGACGAATCCGATCCGCTTCACCACGTGCACGGCCGATCTTCCCAACCTTTTTTACTCAAACCATCCGACGACGCCGCCCGCCGTGGTCGACTACTACCCGGGTGATGGCGACGTCGACGTGGCGATCAACACCTTCGAGGACGATCTGTCCGGTTTTCCGGCGCAGAGCGAGTTCTTTGTCGAATTCGACCAACCCCTTCATAGCGATGAGGAAAATATCGCCGGAAGGAGGCTCGACCTCGACGGCGACACGGTCGACGACGAGAACATGTTTTTTCTCTACTCGGCCCCGGTCTGTTTTGCCGCTCTCGACGTGGGCACTTCCAACGATCCCGGGATTTTCGAAGTCAATCGTCAGACGGGACAGGTCTCCCTGATCGGAGTGACGCGGAAAGCAACCACCCCCTATGAGATCACCGGCCTGAACAGCATCGTGATCGACGGTGCGGGAAACATGTATGGATCGAGTGGATCCGAGCTCTATCGAGTCGAATACAAGAACCTCCAATTTGCCGATATCTGCCGCATTTACAGTCCGGTGACTCTGAACGGCGTGAACAACGTGCGCGGACTGACCCTGGGTCAGGACGGGAGCCTCTATGGCATCAATTATGACCTGGGCGTTGTCTTGTCGATCGACAGGGATTCTGGCGACGTGACCGACCTCGTCGATGTGGGAACGGCCGCCGCGGGACCGCTCATGGACCTCGCGATCCGTCATGATGGAGTCATGTACGCCGTGTCGGTGGTCAATAGCGGCTCGCCCGTGGCGATCTCGACGGTTTGGGAGATCGATCCCTATTCCGACCCGGTGAGCGCAAACCAAGTCTACCAGGTCTCGGAAGACTACACCTCGATCGGCATGATGGGCTTCAATCGCCTCGCACTCTACAACCGAGACGGTTTGAAGGTCGATACATTCGATATCGAAAATTACGCCGTGATCGGTTCCGAGCAGTTCACCTTGACAGGCTTGGACAACAAGTCTCTCTTCGATATGACCGGATCGGCAACGGAGCTCGGAACACATATCGATCTGGTGACCAACTCCTACACGGGTTCGAGAGTTGTATTGACTCCGAGCGGAATTTTGCCCTTCGGAGCCCGTGTCGAGTTCTTGATCCGCCGCGGACTGAAGAATATCAGCCTCGGAAGTCTCGCCAACCAGGAGGGTGTCGACCCCGCGGACTCGGATCGTATCGCCGCCGAGGCCGATCTGCTCGCCACATTCTTCACCTTCGATCCGGGAGCGGCCGAGGTGGATGACAAGTTCCACGAGGATTTTCTCAGCGTCGACTGGCAGGGCAATGCCATGCTGGAGGGGCTCGCACCCGCCAACTGGGCGGTGAATGACGTCGATGCCAATCCTCCCGAATACGAACACCTGCTTGCCACGTACGGGATGAGTGGAGAAGGAAATCTGGGCGACTTCAAACCGCTCGGCGTCTTTCCTACAGTGCTTCTCGACACCGATTATCAGCCTCTTCCGCTCTTTGACGGATCGACGCCCGGCGTTCGAATGCCGACGGTGGTGATCGGAGGGGTTTTCAACTTCCACGATATCATCATTCCCGCTGATGTGACCGTGAGAGGTCTCGGTTCGAACCCTCTCGTATTTACCGCAACGGGCCGGGTTGAAATCTCGGGCATCATCGACGTTTCCGGTGTCGACGGGATGGACGATCCGACCTTTAATTCAGCCTTCACCCCGACGCCCGGCGGCATCGGCGGTCCAGGTGGCGGACGGGGCGGCATGTCGAATCCGCCAAAGCCGTCGGACTTTCAGCTGCTGACAGATCTGCGATCGCCCATGATGGGCGAAAGCGGTTGGGGGCCGGGCAACCTGAAGCAGATCGGCGGCGAAGGTGGTCAGTGCGGCGCCAAGGGGACCGACGTTCCCTATCTCGGTTCGAGTCCGGACGATGATTCGCGCGGATCGGGCGGCGGCGGCGGCTCCTACCTGCAACTGGGCGGCTACGGCTTCCACGGTATGGGAAAATACGGGGCCGACCCCGACCTCCCCGCCCGTTATTTCGAAAGGGAAACGTGGTGGTGGGATGACGGCGCCCCGTTGGAATTCGGGGAAGAACACCGTTACTGGTGCCAGCACCCCCAGGGCGGAGAGCCCGGAATCTGGCCTTTCAGCGACGTCGATCTGGAAAATAACTTCATCGGACTTGGAGGCGAGCTTCTCTCTATCCAGGGAGGACAGGGCGGAGGCGGTGCCGGCTCACGGCTGGACAGTATGAATCCCGCTACGATCGCGGCCGCCGCAGCCTGGTTTCCGCCTCTCGACCGGAGCGCCTACGACGCCAAGGGCGGCGGAGGCGGCGGCGGAGGCGGCGCCCTCGCGATCTATGCGCTCGACGAGATCATCCTCTGGCCTGGAGGAACGATTCTCGCCAACGGTGGAGAGGGCGGCGTGGGCGAAGTCATCGGCCACGGGAATTTTGGTGGCGCAGGCGGAGGCGGAAGCGGCGGTGCCGTCATCCTCGACTCGGCCAAGGGAATCCAGATCAACTACAATTCCTTCATCAATGTCTCTGGAGGCTATCCGGGAGACGCCAAGGAAGTCACCTGGACGACGAGCAACAACCAGAACTGGTCGGCCTTCAAGACCAACAACTGTCTCCAGCCCACGAGGGGCCACAGGGCGAGTTACTGCAACTGGTCGATCGGAGACGGCGGTCCGGGCGGTTACGGATTGGTGCAGTTGCAGGTTCCAGATTGGAAAAACGACCTGGTGATCGTGGATGAGAAGTCGATCTTTGCCGATATCGTCAAGGTCGATTGGTATGGCGAGACATGGGGAGAAAACGCGATCTGCGACGGCTCGGCGAGTGAGTGTAAATGCAACCCCAATGTAAACTGTCTCCAAAAATACTATCACTACAAGTTGAACTACACGCCAGATGCGGAATTTCCGAAAACATACGATGATCCGGAAGAGGAGTGCCTCGTCGATCCTGCCAAGACACCCACCACACTGGGACCTCTGTCCTATGGATTGTCCAAGTGGATCGACATGGGGCAGATCGTACACCGCGATCCGGTGAGTGGAAATCCGGCTCCCTATTTTCTGGGCTTCACCGGCATCGACCTCTCCACCGGCTACGTGATCACCCACAACGGACACATTCCGAATCCGGAGAACAACGACATCGAGGTCTATGCCCCCGACTGGGACAACGGTACGGTCAATTTCATTCCCGACGAGAACGAGGTGAGGGTGCTCTTCCAGGGCGCGGATCCTGTCGTGCTCGGTTCAAAGGTTCCCGATCCGAATTCGTTCACGGCCTGGACCGCCGATATCACCACTCTGAGCGGGCAGCAGTTCATCCGTTTCAAGGTTGAACTGAACACCGCCAAGGAGCCCTATCAGTTGACCCCGACGAGTCCCAAGCCTCAGGTCAATTTTGTCAAGATCAGGATGAAATACTAGTCGGCACTATTTCAGATAGCCGATCGCTTCGAGCTGTTTCATCGCCGCCGCGTCGAAGAGGCTGATGTTGTACGGCGCTGTCGACCGGCACTCGGTGATCCATTGAGCGATAAGTCTTTTAAGGCGCGCCGCAGATTCGGAACGGTCTGCGGCGATATTCTTTTCTTCATTCCAGTCAAGGCGGCGATCGTAGAGTGAGAGGTGGCCGTTGTCGCAGGTCAGGATTCCTTTCAGTTCATCGTTGAAAACCGCCTGGTGCACACCCATGTCCGCGCCGAGATAACTTAAACCGTGGGCGGTTTCTGCGAAGAGCACTCTGCTCTCGGGATTCTGCCCGAAGAGGTCGATGCCGGCGTGTGAATTGTCTCCTTGGGAATCACCGTCCCATGAGTCCCCGCCGGCAAGAGCAAGCAGGGTGGGTGCCACATCGATAAGCCCTGCCAAATCGGTTCGTCTCGATGCACCAAAGGGGGTATTCCAGAAAATGAGAGGCACATGGAGCAGTTCCCTGTGCAGGTTCTGCCCGTGCTGGACCTGCCCGTGATCCATGAACTCCTCGCCATGATCGCTTGTGACGATGATGATCGACTCCTCGAGGATTCCCCGCGCGGCGAGTTCGTCGACGAGCAGACCGAATCGTTCGTCCCAGTAGGCAATTTCCGAGTCGTAAAGGTCGATGAGTTCGTCGAGTTCCGCCTCGAGTCGATCATCGAAATCTTCCGCCCGATCGGCCGGCCGGCCCAGATCCTTGAGTGCCTTGACCAGATGAAACATCAAGGCATCGGATCGATCCTGATCGGCCGACCCTGCTGCCGTGGAACCGAATCTGTTGAGTCCTTCCCCGGGGGCCGCATAGGGCATGTGGGGTTCCATGTAGTGGAGATAGGCGAAGAAACGTTTTTCTCCATGGTTGTCGAGCCAGTTGAGAAAGGATCTGTTGAGCTGGGCGGCGGTGCACCAGGGGATCGTGTAGAAGTCTTCGAAGCCGACAGTGAAGTTGTTGTCGGTCGAAATCAGATGATTGGCTACAAAAGCGCCCGTTGTCATTCCCGACCGTTGGAAATTCTCGGTGATCGTGGCGATACCGGGGACGAGAAACCAGTGGTTCACGTCGTAGAGGCCGTGTGTGTACGAATACTGTCCGGTGAGGAGGGTCGCCGTGGACGGAACGGTCCACGAACTCTGGGACCAGGCATTTTCGAAGACAACGCTCTTCTCGATGAATCGATCGAGATTCGGAGTGATCCTTCGATCGTACCCCAATCCCGAGACGTGGTCGGCACGGAGAGCGTCGACGACCACGAGGATGATGTTTTTTCCTCTCGAAGAGTGCTGTCGCTCGATCCGATCGGTCCGCGTTATAACCGGATTGATCCAGAGAGCCACGGCGTCGTTCTTTTTCCGTGTGCTCCGAGAAAGGGAGGTTGTGAGCGATAGACTGGAAGGTTCTCCGTTCCTGTACTTTAGCGGGACGGAGATCTTGCGGGACGAAGCCTGCCCAGTGGCGGGCAGCGATTGACTGAAGAGGACATCTTCACCGTCGCGTAATTCGAAGAGGATCTCCTGGCCGGTCTTTCCCGTTCGTCCG
>Ga0180435_10001730_pt1 | contig 22521 bp, 18 predicted proteins | sample SS_ome_3_FD_132467 | JGI IMG/M metagenome (GOLD analysis project Ga0180435, IMG submission 132467) | Hypersaline lake sediment archaeal communities from the Salton Sea, California, USA - SS_3_S_1 metaG | ecosystem: Environmental > Aquatic > Non-marine Saline and Alkaline > Hypersaline >...
CTCCCCGACACCACACCCGAAACCGACAAAACCTTCACCATCACCCTGTCCAACCCCACCGGCGCCACCATCACCGACACCACCGCAACCGGCACCATCCTCGACGACGACACCGCCCCAACCCTGACCCCCGGATTGAGCATTTCCGACGCCTCGGTCACCGAGGCGGCGAACGGCGGTATGGCACCGGGTTTCCTGAGCACAGCGGGTAACCAGATCATCGACTCTGCCGGTAATCCGGTGCAGATATCCGGGGTGAACTGGTTCGGGATGGAGTCCACCACCGGCGCACCGCACGGGCTGTGGACCCGCTCCTATACCGAGATGATCGATCAGATGGCCGCTGAAGGCTTCAACACGATCCGGCTGCCGTACGCCAGCGAGACGTTGCACAGCACAGCAGCGCCCAACGGGATCGACTTCTCGAAAAACCCTGATCTGCAAGGGTTGTCGAGTCTGCAGGTGATGGATGCGGTCATCGAGTACGCCGGCGAGCAGGGCATGCGGGTCATCCTCGACCACCACCGCAGCGGTTACGGTATCGGCGCCTCGGGTAACGGACTGTGGTACGAGGGCCAGTACACCGAGGACGCCTGGGTCGCGGACTGGCAGATGCTCGCCGAGCGCTACCGTGACGACCCGACGGTCATCGGGATGGACCTGCACAACGAACCGCACAGCGGTACCTGGGGCGGTGGCGGCGCCACCGACTGGGCGCGTGCGGCCGAACGGGCCGGTAACGCAGTCCTCGCGGTCAATCCCGACCTGCTGGTTTTCGTCGAGGGTGTCGCCACTCATCAGGGCCAAAGCTACTGGTGGGGCGGCAATCTGATGGGGGTCGCCGATCGTCCGATCACCCTTGACGTGCCGAACCGGGTGGTCTATTCACCGCATGATTACCCCAACTCGGTTTATGCGCAGCCCTGGTTCCAGGGCGACGATTTCGGAGCGGCGCTGCCGGCGAAATTCCGCCAGATGTGGGGTTACATCTACGAAGAGGGCATCGCCCCGATCTATATCGGCGAATTCGGCACCAAGCTGACCGACCCCAAGGATGTGGTCTGGTTCGAGGCCATCACCTCCTACATTTCCGGCGATCTCGACAACAACGGCACTGTCGACATCCCCGCCGGCACCGAGGAAATGAGCTGGACCTTCTGGTCGTGGAACCCGAACTCCGGGGACACCGGCGGAATCTTGGCCGATGACTGGAACACCGTCAACGACAACAAGATGGCCTATCTGACGGCCATCCAGTTCAGCGGATCGGATTCGGATGCCGTCGCGACCTTCCGCGTCTCGCTGACCTCGCCGTCGGCCGAGCCGGTGAGCGTGCGGTACGCGACGTCGAACGGAACCGCGGCCGCCGGTAGCGACTACACCGCGACCGCCGGTACGGTCACCTTCGCGCCCGGTGAAACCGAGCAGGTCATCGCGGTTCTCGTGCAGCGCGACGCCCTCGCCGAGGGCAGCGAAACCTTCATGGTCATGCTGTCCGAGCCGACCGGAGCCAACCTCACCGATGCGATGGCCGTGGGCACCATCCTGGACCGCCCCGTGGTCACCCCGCCCGCGGATCCGGTCACCCCGCCCGCGGATCCGGTCACCCCGCCGGCGGATCCGCATATGCCGCACATGCCTGCACCGGACGGGGAGTACATCGATCTGATGACATTCGGAATGTCCCATGGCAGCGACCACACCGGTACCGATGCCCTGGCCGGGGGTCGGACCCGAATCACCACCGAAGCAGTGGTCGCCTACAACGATCTGCGCCGGTTCACCGGACTCGCACCGGCGACCATCGAGGACGTCGGCCGGTGGGCATTCGCCAACGGTCTGACCAATAACTCGCAGGCGTGGGGCACCGATCTGCAGGGGGTCGGCTTGTTCTACGCCATGCAGGGGGCGAAGGTCGGCTGGATGGCCGACGACCGCTACGACCCCCAGATCGTGGCGGATATCGAACGAACCGCCAGGCTGGGATCCGCCGACGATGTCATGGCGATGGTCGCCGAGTACGGCCATGACGGTTTCGCCGATTACCTGACCGACAACGGGTACCAGACCGCCTTCGTCAACACCTTGAAGATGGAACCGCACTGGGCCGGCTGGATGCATGATCGCGCCCACGGGCGTCTGCTGATCGAAGGTGCCGCCACCGCCCACGACGTCAACCATCTGACGGTGCTGAGCCACGATCAGATGCAGCCGTTCATGAACGACACCTGGGACTACCCGCAGTGGCCGGCGCTGGAGGTGTCAGACAAGCGGGTCATCGAGTACTTCCAGAGCATGGTGACCCTCGGCGACCCGGTGGGCGACCACGCCGTCCAGGACAACCGGACGGTCGCCGTCTAAATGTCGAACTCGACGGTCACCGGAGCGTGGTCGGACCACCGCAGCGCGTAGGCGCCCGGTTTCTCCACCCGGGCCGACCGGGCCCGCTCGGCCAGCGCCTCGGTGGCGAGGTGGTAGTCGATCCGCCAGCCCGCATCGGTGTCGAACGCCCTACCCCGCCAGGACCACCAGCTGTACGGCCCGGGCCGGTCCGGGTGCCGCCGGCGCATGACATCCACCCAGCCCGAGTCGAGCAGCTCGGTGAGCCACTGCCGCTCGGCCGGCAGAAACCCGGACTTTTTCGTGTTGGCTTTCCAGGCTTTGATGTCGTGCTCGGTGTGGGCGATATTCCAGTCCCCGCAGAGCACCGCCGGTCGGCCGTCAGCGGATAAGGCTGCCATCCGGCCGGCCAGCGCCGCCATGAACCGCTCCTTTTCCAGCTGTCGGTCGGTGCCGGCTTCGCCGGTGTGGACGTAGAGGCTGCCCACGGTGATGCCGCCGACATCGGCCTCCAGGTAGCGGCCGTGCTGCTGGAATTCGGTTCCCGGCAGACCCACCCGCACCCCGGCGAACGGTGTCCGGCTCAGGATCGCCACACCGCTTCGGCCGCGCAGATGCGACTCGGCGTGCGCCAGGTGCCAGCCGCCGGCGAGCGCGGGCGCCAGCGCCTCGGCCACCTGCGCGTCGTCGGCGCGGGTCTCCTGCAGGCAGATGACATCGGAGGGGGTGCGTTCCAGCCAGTCCAACAGGCCAAGGTTGTCCTCGGAGCGCTGACGCACGGCGGCCCGCACGCCGTTGACGTTGATTGTGGTGAGGATCACGGCTGGCAACCTATCGTGGAACCATGACCAGAGAACGCATCCACCTCGGTTCCGGCGAGCCAATTCTGCTCCTGCACCCCTTCATGATGTCGTCGTACGTGTGGCATGACGTCGCACCGCTGCTGGCCGAGACCGGCCGGTTCGAGGTTTTCGCCCCGTCGATGGCGGGGCATAACGGCGGGCCCCGCACCCGCTCGGTGTTCCTCGACACCACCACGCTGGCCGACCATGTCGAATGCCAGCTCGACGATCTCGGCTGGGACACCGCCCACATCGTCGGCAACTCGCTGGGCGGCTGGGTGGCATTCGAGCTGGAGCGCAGGGGGCGGGCCCGCACCTTGACCGCCATCGCCCCGGCCGGCGGCTGGCACCGATGGTCGCCGGTGAAATACGAGATCGTCGCCAAGTTCGTCGCGGGCCTGCCGGTATGGCTGACCGCGGTGGCCCTCGGCCGGCACGCCATGCGGCTGCCACTGGCCAAACAGGCTGCGAGCGTTCCGATCAGTGCCAGCGCCGCCGGGCTCAGCGATGTCGACCTGCGGGAGGTCATCGACGACGTCACCCACTGCCCGGCCTACTATCAGCTCCTGATCAAGGCGCTGCTGCTGCCCGGCCTGATGGAATTGGCGGATACCGGCACCCCGACCAACCTGGTGATCTGCGAACGGGACCGGGTGCTGCCGCATCCGCGGTACACCAAACACTTCCTCAAACACATCCCCGAGATCGACCGGGTGACCACACTGCACGGCGTCGGGCACATCCCGATGCTCGAGGCCCCGCAGACCGTCGCCGACCTGATCACCGCCTGGGTGGAGGAGCACCGGCCGCCGATCCGGCGAGCCTCGGCGGCAGGCTGATACTCAGACGGGGCTGACGATGCGGACGTTGTGCGGGTTGGCGTTCGGATCCCGCCAGAACATATCGCCGTGGAAGAGGTGGAACAGCTGCGGTGGCAACACCGTCTGGCGTGGAATGAACTCCACCTTGCGGCGGATGGTGTGCAGCCCGGGCGCGCCGAGAGCGAGATCGAACTCGTCGGCGTCGTATTCGACATTGTCGAAATCATGGTCGAACCACGGCTCGCCGATGAAGTCGTACACCATCTTCAGCGCGCGGGTCGGGTCGCTGACCAGCGCGTCGTACTCCAGCAGGATCATCGCCGGGGCCTGCTCCCCGAAGAAACCGTCCTTGAGCGCGTCCAGCGCGAATCCGACCAGCCCCTCCGAACCGGCCACCGCGCCGATCCGGGAGAACACCGTGCCGCCGGATTCGTAGCCGAACATCCCCGAGGGTTCGAATGCGTTGCGGCGCACCAGCCGCTCGATGGAATCCATGACCCAGCTGACGTCCCGCACGCAGCAGATGATCCGGGCCGCGGGGAACAGCTGGGTCAGCCCGGGCAGCTTGGCACACCACATCCGGTTGGTGTCGAACACCACTTTGTCCGCCTGGACGTTGCTGTAGTAGCTGGTGAACAGGCCGGCAAGCAGATCGCGGCGCTGTTTGGAGTCGATGAACACCGCGGTCTCGTTACGCCGGCTCATGGACTTCTCCAGAGCCATGTACATCGACCCCACCGGGCTGGTCATCCCGGCGTGAAATCGCGGATTCTGCCGCAGGATTCCGGCCAGCAGCGTCGATCCCGAGCGCGGCAGACCGGAGATGAAGTGAATTCCCTGTTGCATCAGACCGACTCGATTGCGTTGTTGAGATTATCGGCCAGTGTGGCCAGGAACTGCTCACTGGTCTGCCACGGCTGTTCCGGCCCGATCAACAGGGCCAGGTCCTTGGTCATCTGGCCGCCCTCGACCGTATGGATGACCACCTCTTCCAGCGTTTCGGCGAACCCGATCACCTCCGGGGTGCCGTCAAGCTTGCCGCGGTGCTGCAGACCGCGGGTCCAGGCGAAGATCGAGGCGATCGGATTGGTTGAGGTGGGCTTGCCCAGTTGATGCTGGCGGTAGTGGCGGGTGACGGTGCCGTGGGCGGCCTCGGCTTCGACGGTCCTGCCGTCCGGGGTCATCAGCACCGAGGTCATCAGACCCAGCGAGCCGTAGCCCTGGGCGACGATATCGGACTCGACATCACCGTCATAGTTCTTACACGCCCAGACGTATCCACCCTCCCACTTCAGGCAGGAGGCGACCATATCGTCGATGAGCCGGTGCTCGTAGGTCAGGCCGCGGGCGTCGAAGGTGTGTTTGTATTCCTCGTCGAAGATGCGCTGGAACTCGTCCTTGAACATGCCGTCGTAGGCTTTGAGGATGGTGTTCTTGGTCGACAGGTACACCGGGTAGTTCTGCTGCAGGGCATAGCTGAAGGTCGAATGGGCGAAGTCCTGGATGGACCTCTTGAAATTGTACATCCCCATCACCACCCCGCCGCCCTCCGGGATGCGCACCACCTCGTGCACCATCGGCTCGCTGCCGTCCTCGGGGGTGAAGGTCAGCGTCACCGTGCCGGGACGGTCCACCTTGAAGTTGGTGGCGCGGTACTGGTCTCCGAAAGCGTGCCGGCCGATGATGATGGGTTTGGTCCAGCCCGGTACCAGACGTGGGATATTCGAGATGACGATGGGCGCCCGGAAAATGGTGCCGCCCAGGATATTCCGGATGGTGCCATTGGGCGAAAGCCACATTTTCTTCAGCTTGAACTCTTCGACCCGGGCCTCGTCGGGGGTGATGGTGGCGCACTTGACGCCGACACCGTGCTTGAGGATGGCGTGCGCCGAATCGATCGTGACCTGGTCGTCGGTGGCGTCGCGGTGTTCCATGCCCAGGTCGTAGTACTCCAAGTCGACATCCAGATGCGGCAGGATCAAGGTGTCCTTGATCAACTTCCAGATGATCCGGGTCATCTCGTCGCCATCGAGCTCAACCACGGTGCCTTTGACCTTGATCTTCGGTCGACTGGACATATGAGTCCGCATCCTCCTAGACGATCGTGTCGTGGCCGCCGGGCGGGCCGTCGAGAGCTCCCGCCGCATACCCTACAAGGGCACCGGGTTCCCCTATCGGGACCCGGCGGCACCCAGCGCGGCGTTGAACGTCTCGCTGGGACGCATCACCGCCGAGGTCTTTTCGCGGTCCGGGAAGTAGTAGCCGCCGATATCGACCGGATGACCCTGAACCCCGTTGAGTTCGGCCACAATCGTTTCCTCCCCGGCCGCCAACGCCGTGGCCAATGCGGCGAAGTGTGCCGCGAGTTCCTCGTCCTCGTCCTGCGCGGCGAGTTCCTGCGCCCAGTACAGGGCGAGGTAGAACTGACTGCCGCGGTTGTCGAGCTCACCGGTCTTACGGGACGGGTTCTTGCTGTTGTCCAGCAACCTGCCGGTGGCGGTATCGAGAGTCCTGGCCAGGATCTTGGCGCGCTCGTTACCGGTCTTGGTGCCAAGGTCCTCCAGGCTGACCGCCAGCGCGAGGAACTCGCCCAGCGAATCCCAGCGCAGGTGGTTCTCCTCCACCAGCTGACTGACGTGCTTGGGGGCTGAACCGCCGGCCCCGGTCTCGTACATACAGCCGCCGGCCATCAGCGGGACGATGGACAGCATCTTGGCGCTGGTGCCCAGTTCCAGGATCGGGAACAGATCGGTGAGATAGTCCCGCAGGATGTTGCCCGTCACGGCGATGGTGTCCTGCCCGCGGCTGACCCGCTCAATGGTGTGCCGCATGGCGCGCACCTGGGACATGATCTGAATGTCGAGGCCCTCGGTGTCGTGGTCCTTGAGATAGGTGAGCACCTTCTTGCGCAGCTCGTTCTCGTGGGGACGTTCCGAGTCCAGCCAGAACACCGCCGGCATCCCGGATTTGCGGGCCCGGGTGACCGCGAGCTTCACCCAGTCCCGGATCGGCGCATCCTTGACCACCGGCATGCGCCAGATGTCGCCGGCCTCGACGTTCTGGGTCAGCAACACCTCACCGGTCGCGATGTCGACGATATTGGCCACCCCGTCCTCGGGGATCTCGAACGTCTTGTCGTGGGAGCCGTACTCCTCGGCCTTCTGCGCCATCAGACCGACGTTGGGGACGGTGCCCATTGTCGTCGGATCGAACTGGCCCTCGGTCTTGCAGAAGTTGATGATCTCCTGGTAGATCCGGGAGAAGGTGGATTCCGGGTTCACCGCCTTGGTGTCCTTGAGCTTCCCGTCGGCGCCGTACATCTTGCCGCCGGCCCGGATCATCGCGGGCATCGACGCGTCCACGATGACATCGCTGGGCGAGTGGAAGTTGGAGATGCCCCTGGCGGAATCCACCATGGCCAACTCGGGGCGGTGTTCGTGGCATCGATGCAGGTCGTCGATGATCTCGTCGCGTTGCGATCGCGGCAGCGACTCGATCTTGGCGTAGAGGTCCGACAGGCCGTTGTTGACGTTGACGCCCAGTTCATCGAAGAGTTCCTGATGCTTGGCGAAGGCGTCGGCGTAGAAGACCTTGACCGCGTGCCCGAAGACGATCGGGTGGCTGACCTTCATCATTGTCGCCTTTACGTGCAGCGAGAACATGACGCCGGTCTTATAGGCGTCCTCCATCTGCTCCTCGTAGAAGTCGCAGAGAGCCTTGCGGCTCATGAACATGCTGTCGATGATGTCGCCGTCATCCAGCTTCACCTCCGGCTTGAGCACGATCGTCTCGCCGCGTGCGGTCTCCAGCACCATCTTCACGGTGCGGTCGCGATCCAGCGTCATCGATTTCTCGCCGTGGTAGAAGTCGCCGTGCCGCATATGCGCGACGTGGGTGCGCGACGCCATCGACCAACGGCCCATGCTGTGCGGGTGCTTGCGGGCGTACTCCTTGACCGCTTTGGGGGCGCGACGGTCGGAATTCCCCTCACGCAGAACCGGGTTCACCGCACTGCCCAGGCACTTCCCGTACCGCGCCCGGATCTGCTCTTCCTCGTCGGTCTTGGGATCACCGGGGTAGTCCGGCAGTGCGTAGCCCTTGGACTGCAGTTCGGCGATGGCGGCCAGCAGTTGGGGAACCGAAGCGCTGATATTGGGCAGTTTGATGATGTTGGCGTGGGGATCCTGGGTCAGCTTGCCCAGCGCGGCCAAATTGTCCGGAACCCGCTGATCCTCCGTCAGGCAGTCGGAGAACTCGGCCAGGACGCGGGCGGCCACCGAGATATCGCTGGTCTGGACATCGATATCCGCCGCCTCGGCGAACGTCCTGACGACCGGAAGAAATCCATAGGTCGCCAATAGCGGCGCCTCGTCGGTCAGCGTGTAGATGATGGTCGGCTGTTGGTCGCTCATACTGGTCTCCCGGCGTCGGTTTCGGGTCAGGCTCGAGGCAGTCGCGCGTTGTCACGGCGGCTATACCTATCCGCTCACATCATGCGCTACGACGAAATCGCGCGACGCCGGGACCGCTGGCTCGCCGACCATAAGGTGCGATACTCTTGACAACGGTCATGAGCGCCAGCGTCAAGCCCCGGCTTGCTGGCCGGCAACCCTCCAACCGCGGTGGGGTGCCCTGGGTGATGACCAGGTTGAGCAGCAGGTTACGGCTGCACGGCAAGCGCGGGTCCGCATGACGGGCCCCCGAGAAGACAGGGAAACCTGATGCGGAGCCCCCATATGTGTCACTGTCGCTGACCCACCCCCGCCGAACCGCCCGTCACACCGCTGACGGGTCGGCCAGTGACTTTCTAGGAGCCCTACCCGATGACCACCCTCGACGACTGGTCTTTTGAGACCAAACAGATTCACGCCGGCCAGACACCTGACAGCGACACCCACGCCCGGGCGCTGCCGATCTACCAGACCACTTCTTACACCTTCGACAACACCGATCACGCCGCGGCGCTGTTCGGCCTGTCCGAGCCGGGCAACATCTACACGCGTCTGATGAACCCCACCACCGATGTGGTCGAACAGCGCGTCGCCGCGCTCGAGGGCGGGGTGGCCGGGTTGTTCCTGGCTTCCGGCCAGTCGGCCGAGACCATCGCGATCCTGAACCTCGCCGGCGCCGGCGACCACATCGTATCGAGCCCACGGCTCTACGGCGGAACCTACAACCTGCTGCACTACACCCTGCCGAAGCTCGGGATCGAGACCACGTTCGTCGCCGACCCCGACGACCTCGATTCCTGGCAGGCGGCGGTGCGGCCGAACACCAAAGCCTTCTACGGCGAGACCATCTCCAACCCGAAGATCGACATCCTCGATACCCCCGGGGTGGCGGAGGCCGCCCACGCCAACGGGGTACCGCTGATCGTCGACAACACCATCGCGACGCCCTACCTGATCCGGCCACTCACCCAGGGCGCGGACATCGTGGTCCATTCGGCCACCAAGTACCTGGGCGGACACGGCACCGCGATCGCCGGGGTGATCGTCGACGGCGGCACCTTCGACTGGGCGCAGTCCGGGAAGTTCCCCGGTTTCACCACCCCGGATCCGAGCTATCACGGGGTGGTGTTCGCCGACCTCGGTGCGGCGGCCTACGCACTGAAAGCCCGGGTGCAACTGCTTCGCGACCTGGGCGCCGCCGCGGCCCCCTTCAATGCCTTCCTGATCGCCCAGGGGCTGGAAACGCTGAGCCTGCGAATGGAACGGCATGTCGCCAACGCCGGGCGGGTCGCGGATTTCCTGGCGGGCCGCCCCGAGGTGGTCAGCGTCAACTACGCCGGACTGCCGAGCTCACCCTGGTACCAGCGGGGCCGGATCCTGGCGCCGGCCGGGACCGGCGCGGTGCTGTCCTTCGAGCTGGCCGGCGGCGTGGCGGCCGGAAAGGCGTTCGTCAACGCGCTGACATTGCACAGCCATGTGGCCAATATCGGCGATGTCCGCTCGCTGGTGATCCACCCGGCATCGACCACCCACCAGCAGCTGACAGCTGAGGAACAACTGACCAGCGGGGTCACTCCCGGTTTGGTCCGGCTGGCCGTCGGACTGGAAGGTATCGACGACATCCTCACCGACCTCGAACGCGGGTTCGCCGCCGTGGCGGCCTCTTGAAAGAGCAGCCCGATATGACACTTGAGGACATCCGCCGCGACACCCCGGCCCTACCGGCCGAGGGCGAGATCGGCATCGTCGACATCGGCCCACTGACGCTGGAGAGCGGTGCGGTGATGGACGATGTCTCGATCGCGGTGCAACGCTGGGGTGAGCTCTCCCCCAACCGGGACAACGTCGTGATGGTCCTGCATGCGCTCACCGGTGACTCGAATGTGCCGGGCTGGTGGGATGGTGTCACCGGCCCCGGTGCACCGATCGACACCACCCGGTGGTGCGCCGTGGCCACCAATGTCCTGGGCGGGTGCCGCGGATCAACCGGACCGGGTTCGCTGGCCGGTGACGGCCGGCCGTGGGGTTCGAGGTTCCCGTTGATCACGGTCCGCGACCAGGTCACCGCCGATGTGGCGGCACTCGCCGCGCTGGGCATCACCGAGGTGGCCGGTGTGATCGGCGGCTCGATGGGCGGGGCGCGCGCGCTGGAGTGGATGATCGGCTACCCCGAGCGGGTCCGGGCCGGCCTGGTGCTGGCGGTGGGGGCGCGGGCCACCGCCGACCAGATCGGCACCCAGAGCACCCAGATCGCGACGATCAAGTCCGACCCGAATTGGCAGGGCGGGGACTATCACGGCACCGGCCGCACGCCTTCCACCGGGCTGGAACTGGCACGCCGGTTCGCCCACCTGACCTACCGCGGCGAAACCGAACTCGACACCCGGTTCGGCAATGACGGCCAGGGCAGCGGGGACAGGCGGGAGGATCCGCTGACCGGGGGGCGCTATGCGGTGCAGAGCTACCTCGAATACCAGGGCGCCAAGCTGGTCCGGCGGTTCGACGCCGGCAGCTATGTGGCATTGACCGAAACCTTGTCCAACCATGATGTGGGACGCGGGCGTGGCGGGGTCGCGGCGGCGCTGCGCTCGTGCCCGGTGCCGGTGGTCGTGGGTGGAATCACCTCGGACCGGCTCTACCCCATGCGGTTACAGTCCGAACTGGCCGACCTGCTGCCCGGCTGCGCGGGGCTCAACGTGATCGAGTCGATCTACGGACATGACGGCTTCCTGATCGAGACCGAGGCGGTGGGACAGTTGATCCGGGAGACCCTCGGGTGAGCCGCTCCGCCCGCGATCGGTCGCTGTCCTTCGGCGCCGAGGCCGCGGCCTACGAGCGAGGCAGGCCCTCCTACCCGCCGGAAGCGATCAGCTGGCTGCTGGCTCCCGCCGACAATTGGGCCGCGGGCGACGTGCTGGACCTCGGCGCCGGTACCGGAAAGCTGACCACAAGGCTGGTGGAGCGCGGGCTGAACGTCACTGCCGTCGACCCGATCGCAGAAATGCTTGACGTCCTGCGCGACACACTGCCGGCCACCCCAGCGCTTCTGGGCACCGCTGAGCAGATTCCGCTGCCGGACGGGTCCGTTGACGCCGTTCTGGTGGCCCAAGCCTGGCACTGGTTCGACACCGAGCGAGCGACGGCCGAGATCGCCCGGGTGCTGAGACCGGGCGGTCGGCTCGGGCTGGTGTGGAACACCCGCGATGAAAGACTGGGCTGGGTGCGCGATTTCGGCCAGATCGTGGGACTCGAACGCGATATCGCCAACACCAGCGTCGATCTACCGGACCGCTTCATCGATGTGGCGGCTCACCAGGTGGAATGGACCAACTACATCACCCCGCAGGCGCTCATCGACTACGTCTCCTCGCGCAGTTACTGCATCACCTCGCCGGCGGAGGTGCGCACCCAGACCCTCGATCAGGTCCGGAATCTGCTGGCCACCCACCCGGCGCTGAAGAACGCCGATGGTATCGCCGTGCCGTATGTCACGGTGTGCGTGCGGGCCACCCTGGCCTAGGGGTTAACTGGTGCCCAGCGGGTCGATGGTCCACGCGGTGTAGATCACCACCACACTGAGCGTCGTCATGGTGGCGAAATCGAGGCTTTTGCCGCGCACGACCAGCAGACCGGCGCGGTCGGCGGGCAGCACCAGACGCAGGGCGGCGGCCACCCCGACCCCCACCCCGATCAGGAACGTCCCGCGCCGCCAGAAGCCGGCACCGACGAGCGCCAGTGCCACCGCGAAGATCAACGCCACGGTCAGGATCGGCCACTGCGACCGAATCACCGCGATACTTCTGCTCGTTCGACGACGTTGGTCAGCAAGAACGCGCGGGTCAGCGGACCGACACCGCCGGGGTTCGGCGAGACCTTCCCGGCGACGTCCCACACCTCCGGGGCCACATCACCGGTCAGCTTCCCGTCGACCCGGCTCACCCCGACGTCCACCACCGCCGCACCTGGCCGCACCATCTCGGCGGTCAGCATATGCGGGACGCCGACTGCGGCGACGACGATATCGGCCTGCCGGGTGAGCGCGGAAAGATCGCGGGTTCCGGTGTGGCACAGCGTCACCGTCGCATTCTCGGTGCGGCGGGTCAGCAGCAGGCCCAGCGGCCGGCCGACCGTGATACCCCGGCCGATCACCACGACGTGGGCGCCGTCGAGCCCCACCCCGTAGCGGCGCAGCAGCGCGACGATCCCGCGCGGGGTGCACGGCAGTGGTGCGGGTTCGTTGAGCACCAACCGGCCCAGGTTGGTGGGATGCAGGCCATCGGCATCCTTGGCCGGGTCGATCCGCTCCAGGGCGGCGTTCTCGTCGAGATGGCGCGGCAGCGGCAGTTGCACGATATAGCCGGTGCAGTTCGGGTCGGCGTTGAGCTCGTCGATGGTGTCATCGAGTTGGGTCTGGGAGACATCGGCCGGCAGGTCTCGCCGGATGGAGACGATGCCGACCTTCGCGCAGTCGGAGTGCTTACCGCGCACATAGGCGTGCGAGCCCGGGTCGTCGCCGACCAGGACGGTGCCCAGACCGGGGGTGCGGCCCGCCGCGGTGAGGACCGCGACCCGTTCGGTGAGGTCGACGAAGATCTCGTCGCGGGTCAGCTTTCCGTCCAGGGTTTGTGCGGGCACGGCTACATTCTGCATATGGACGATGTCCGGGACGTATTCAGCCCGGCCCAGCTCGGTCCGGTCACGCTGCGAAACCGGATCATCAAGGCCGCCACCTTCGAAGCGCGCACGCCCGGCGCACTGGTCAGTGCCGACCTGATCGACTTCCACCGGGTGATGGCCGCCGGCGGGGTCGGGATGACGACGGTGGCCTACTGCGCGGTCAGCCGGGGCGGGCGCACCGACGCCTCGGCATTGTGGATGCGGCCGGAGGCGATGTCCGGACTGCGTCGTCTGGCCGAGGCCGTGCACACCGAGGGCGCGGCGATCAGCGCCCAGATCGGGCACGCCGGGCCGGTGGCCAATGCCCGGTCGAATAAGGCCCCCGCACTGGCACCGGTGCGGTTCTTCAACCCGCTGTCGATGCGTTTCGCCCGCCATGCCACCCGGGCGGATATCGACGAGGTGATCGCCGCCCACGCGGCAGCGGTGCGCCATGCGATCGACGCCGGGTTCGATGCCGTCGAGATCCACCTCGGACATAACTACCTGGCCAGCTCGTTCCTGTCCCCGCTGATCAACCGGCGCCGAGACGACTTCGGCGGCTCGCTGGAGAACCGTGCGAGGGTGGCCCGCGGCATCGTCCGCGCCGTGCGCGACGAGGTCGCCCGGGACGGATCCCCGGCGATCGCGGTAACGGCCAAGCTGACCATGTCCGACGGAGTCCGCGGCGGCATCACCCTTGAGGAGTCACTGCAGACCGCCCACTGGCTCCAGGACGACGGCGGCCTGGACGCGTTGGAGCTGACGGCCGGCAGCTCACTGGTCAACCCGATGTACCTGTTCCGCGGCGATGTGCCCATCAAGGAGTTCGCCGATGCGTTCAAACCCCCGCTGCGCTGGGGCATCCGGGCCAGTGGCACCAGGTTCCTGCGCTCCTATCCCTACCGGGACACCTACCTGCTGCGCGATGCGGTGCTGTTCCGCCGTGAGCTCACCATGCCGCTGATCCTGCTGGGCGGGATCACCACCCGGGAGACGATGGACACCGCGATGGCCGAGGGGTTCGAGTTCGTCGCGATGGGCCGGGCGCTGCTGGCCGAGCCGGATCTGGTCAACCGGATCGAGGCCGACGGCCGGGCGCGTTCGGTCAAGTCGCTGTGTACGCATTGCAACAAATGCATGCCGACCATCTACTCCCGAACGCGGTGCGTGCTCACCGGGGGACCCGACGGTTAGAGTTGGCGCCGATGACCCGCCCACCAGCAGCTTCCGGGCCTGCGCTGACCGTTCGCTATGACGGGCCCCCGCGCACATTCGCCGCCGGACACGATGTCGTCGTGGGCCGCGACCTGCGCGCCGATATCCGGATCGCCCACCCGCTGGTGTCCCGTGCCCATGTCGTACTCCGCTTCGAGAACGGTCGCTGGACGGCAGTCGACAACGGTTCGCTCAACGGGATGTTCAGCCACGGCCGCCGCGTCCCGGTCATCGATATCGCCGACGGTACCTCGGTGCACCTGGGGAACCCGGACGGGCCCGCTCTGAGCTTCGACATCGGCGGCTACCAGGGGTCGGGGGGACGGCCACCGCAGACCTCGACAGAGGTGATCCCACCGCCCCGGCCTCCGTATCAGCCCACCGAACCGCCGTCCTACCGGCCGCCGCCGTTTCCGCCCTATGCCCCGCCCACCCGCCCGACGGCTCCTGCCGCCTCTCCGGATGCCGCACCCACCCAGATGGGTCCGTCCCCGGCCCGATCGGGCGGCACATCCACGCTGGCCACCTCGATGCTCAAGATCCTGCGGCCGGGATCCTCCCCGGCTGCCGCCGCCCCACCGGGGTCGCTGACCATCGGGCGGGCCACCGACAACGACATCGTCATCCCCGATGTGCTGGCGTCCCGTCATCACGCGACCCTCATCCCGACACCGGGCGGGATGGCGATCGCGGACAACCGTTCCATCAACGGCACATTCGTGAACGGCGCCCGGGTGGACAGGGCTCTGCTCAACGAGGGCGATGTGGTGACCGTCGGCAACGTCGACCTGACGCTGCGCGGCGGGACGCTGACCCGGCGCACCGACACCGCTGCGGACATCGGCGCCGGCGGGCTTGATGTGCGCGCGGTGACCTGGACCATCGAGGGTGACAAGACACTGCTGGAGAACATTTCGTTCACCGCCCGGCCCGGAACTCTCACCGCGATCATCGGCCCGTCCGGGGCGGGCAAGTCCACCCTGGCCCGCCAGATCGCCGGGTACACCCATCCGACCAACGGCACGATCAGCTTCGAAGGCCACAACATCCACGCCGAGTACGCCTCGCTGCGGTCCCGGATCGGGATCGTGCCGCAGGACGATGTGGTGCACGGCCAGCTGACCGTCAACCAGGCCCTGATGTACGCCGCCGAACTGCGGCTGCCGCCGGACACCACCACCGAGGACCGCCAGCAGGTGGTCAGGCAGGTGCTGTCGGAGTTGGAGATGACCGAACACGCCGACACCCGGGTCGACCGGCTCTCCGGGGGGCAGCGCAAACGCGCGTCGGTGGCACTGGAACTGCTGACCGGGCCGTCGCTGCTGATTCTTGACGAACCCACCTCGGGGCTCGACCCGGCGCTGGACCGCCAGGTGATGACGATGCTGCGGCAGCTCGCCGATGCCGGCCGCGTGGTTCTGGTGGTCACCCACTCGCTGACGTATCTGGACGTCTGCGATCAGGTGCTGCTGCTGGCGCCGGGCGGCAAAACCGCCTTCTGTGGGCCGCCCAGCCTGATCGGCCCGGCGATGGGCACTACCAACTGGGCCGATATCTTCAGCGCCGTCGCCGGTGACCCGCAGGGTGCCAACGACCGGTATCTCGCGCGCAGTGGTCCGCAGCCGCCCCCGCCACCCGCCGAGGCTCCGTCCCATCTGGGCGAGCCGACGCACACCAGCCTGCTGCGCCAGTTCTCCACCATCGTGCGCCGCCAGGCCCGGCTGATCATCTCCGACCGCGGCTACTTCCTGTTCCTGGCGTTGCTGCCGTTCATCATGGGCGTGCTGTCGCTGGCAGTGCCGGGAACCGTCGGCTTCGGGGTGCCCGACCCGCTGGGCGACGCGCCCAACGAGCCCGGGCAGATCCTGGTCCTGCTCAATGTCGGCGCCATCTTTATGGGCACGGCACTGACCATCCGCGACCTGATCGGGGAGCGGCCGATCTTCCGTCGCGAACAGGCGGTGGGGCTGTCCACGACGGCCTATCTGCTGGCCAAGGTGTGCGTCTACACGGTCTTCGCCGTCCTGCAGGCGGCAATCGTCACCGCGATCGTGGTGATGGGCAAGGGCGGTCCGACCCAGGGTGCGGTGGCACTGGGCAGTCCGGTGCTGGAGTTGTTCGTCACCATCGCCGCAACCTGTGTGGCCTCGGCCAACCTCGGGCTGCTGCTCTCGGCGCTCGCCAAGTCCAATGAACAGATCATGCCGCTGCTGGTGGTGGCGATCATGAGCCAGCTGGTGTTCTCCGGCGGCATGATCCCGGTGACGAACCGTCCTGTGCTCGATCAGCTTTCGTGGCTGACGCCGGCCCGGTGGGGATTCGCCGCGTCGGCCTCGACGGTGGATCTGGTCAACCTGGTGCCCGGTCCGCTGACACCCAAGGACCGGTGGTGGGAACACAACGCGTCGAGCTGGTGGTTCGACATGGCGATGCTGATCGGACTGAGCGCGGCCTATCTGGCTTTGGTGCGCTGGAAGATCCGGCTCAAAACCGCCTAGTGGCGTTGCCGTTCGGAGATGATGCGTCGGTGTCGGTCCGCGGCGCGGGTGCGGGCCCGTCGGGGCATCTTGGTGTTGCGGTGGGCTGAGATCGTCTCTCGCGGAGGACCGGTCGAGGCCAGCGTGCCGGTGGGTGCGCACAGGGCGGGGATGAATAGCACGCTGCCCGGCGTGGTGCGATAAGTGCGGCCGGACGGCGATGTCCAGATGACCGTGCCGTCGGGTCGTTGTTCGTCATGCCAGCCGGTCCAGAATGTTTTGACCAAATGATGAAGACGGCAAAGACATTTGAGGTTGGAGGCGTGCGTGGGCCCGCCGCGTGCGTAGGGCCTCGTATGGTCGACATCGCAGACGTCGGCGGGGCGGTCGCAGCCGGGGAACCGGCACGTCAGGTCGCGGCAACGCACGAAGTCCGCCAGCGCCGTGGACGGGCAGTAGCGCTGTTCGGGTGGGCTGGCCGAGGGATGAACGACCGGCCGCAGTTCGGCGATTCCGCGGGCGGCCAGATCGGCGAGCACCGCCGACGGGACGGTGGAGCCGCCCAGCACGATGCCGAAGGCCGGGGGCGGCTGCGGTGGGCGGTCGGGGTCATCGGGGTGGTCGGGTTCGGCGTTCTCCCGCAGGATCTCGACCAGTCGTTCCCGGTCGGTGATGAACTCCACGGTGTCGTCCCCGGCCCGTTCGCCATGGACGGTCCTAGCGTCGGTGCCGGAGTCGGTGATCGCCGCGGCCTCGGCCACGACATGCACGATCACCGAGGGAGCCTCGCCATCGACGTCGGCCGGACAGTCCGGTTGCCCGCAGGCGCAGGCCAGTGTGGTGCGCCCGGTGGCCAACGCGCCCATCGCGTCGGCGCGCTTCTGGTCGAAAGTTCGCGGATCGTCATCGCAGACGCTGCGGGCCAGCGCGCTCAACCGCCGGTCCAGCAGGGTGGCATCGACGTGATTGAGCTGTCCGGTCAGCTGCGAGATCTCCCGATCGTGGGCGAGGTCGACGTAGCGATCCCGAGACCGCCGCTCGGTCCGGCGGCGGGCCTGCGGATCGTGGCGCACCACGACGGCGTCAACAGCCCGCTGCATCTTCAGAACCGACAGCGGGCCCCACCCCGGAATGGCCGTGGCCAGGTCCGCGTCGATGCCCGCAAGCACCTCCGGAGCCAGTGCCAGCAGGGTTCGGGCCACGATCATCCGGACCGTGCGGTAGTCGATAGCCCCGTCGGCGAACAGCGCGCCCACCTTCGGCAGCCGCTCCCGAAGGCAGATCGCGTTGTGCATCAGCGACCCCGCGGCCGCGGCGGTGATGCACGCCACGGCGGAGACCTCGGCGGCCACCGCCTCCCACGGATCGATGCGCCACATCTCCCGGCCGTGCCCGTCCTGCACCGGGATAACCCGGCGTTCGTACAACTCCGCGATCGCCGCAAGCCGGCGGGCGCAGGCACTGTTCTCGACGCGGGCCGCCTCCCCGATGATGTCCACCACCCCGGCGTCACTCAATTCCTCGAACATATTTTCGATTCTAGGGGCGCTGTCGGACGGTTTCCGCAGCCCGATCATCGACTGTGGATGAAGCCGCCGTTGTGGACAACGCCTACTCGCCCCTCACATCGAGACCGTGTGCCGCGGCGAAACCCAGTGCCTGGACGATGTCGATGCGCGCACCCCGGCAAGCCGCCGTGGTCCACAGCGTGGGATCTAGGCGGGCACCGCGCAGGTCGGCACCCTGCAGGCGCAGACCCTCGGTTCGGGCACCGGTGAGGTCCGCGCCCGTCAGCACCGCGTTGCGAAGGTCGCCGCGGACCAGAGAGGCCTCCCGCAGTCGACAGCCGGACAGGTCCACCCCGCGCAGATCGGCACCGGCCAGGACCGCGAGGGTGAAATCCACCTCGTCACAGACGATGGGGCGGAACCGGCAGTCCTCGAATGTCGATCCCAGCATGCTGCAGTTCCGGAAAGTGCTGTGCCACAATGCGGTCCGCACAAATCGGCAATTCCGGAACGCCGATCCGAGATGTACCGACTCGGCGAGGGTGGCACCACCGAAGTCACACTCGGTGAAGATGACCCGCTCGGTGCTCAGGCCGGACAGGTCCTCGTCCCGGAATTCGTGGCCGGTGAACTCACGATCCGACCATTGCGCCATGGCTGACATTATCGTCGGTACCATTTCGCCGCATGGAGGCGAAGCGGCTGCAGGGATGGTGGCTCGCGGCCTTTGTCATCGCACTGCTGCTGGCGTCCTGGGCCGGCGGGTTCAGCCTCGTCGCGACGTTCATCTTCGTGGTGATCTATCTGACCGGCGCCACGTTGATCGGGCGTGACGAGGACACCGAGGATGCCGGGGAGGCCGAGGACTCCGAGGACACCCAGGACACCCAAGACACCGACAACGCTGGGGACATCGAAGGCGAGGACGACGTTGGGGCCGATACCGGGGACGACGCGGAGGCTGCGGAGGCTGTAGCCGAGGCTGAGAGATCATCGTGAAGAACTCGGTCATCACGCTCGATCTCCCGATCCGCGCAGCCTAACGACAGAGGGTGACCGATTGGCTCCACCTACATGAACAACCCTTCGCTCTTCGCCCGCAGGGCCCGCGATGAGAGACCATCCCGCGCTGATCACACCGGTAGTCTCGACCCCGTGGGGCAGGTGAATCTCGAGAGGCGGGTTAACGCACTGGAGAGGACCGTGGAAGACATCAATCGGCGGCTCCGCGCAGCCGAGCGCGACGTCACCGAGATCAGAGCCGAGATCCGCGACTTCCGGAACGTGACGACGGCGAGTTTCCATGTCCTTCGTGAGGACTTCGGTGACCTCCGCTCTCACGTCGATCGAGGTTTCGCCGAGATGCGCGGCCCGCTGGACCCGACCGCCAGCGGGCAGCAGCACATCACCGATCTGATTCAGAGGTTGATCGACGAACAGAACCGTTAGCGGTTCCATCGTCCATGTTCCACATACTGTTCTTCTCCCCACGCATCGCACCCAACACCGGCAATGCGATTCGGATGGTCGCCGCGACGGGTTGTGAACTGCACCTGGTGGAGCCGCTGGGTTTCGACCTGTCCGAACCGAAACTGCGCCGCGCCGGTCTGGACTACCACGACCTGGCCTCGGTCACCGTGCACCAGTCACTGGACGACGCCTGGGAGAACATCGGCCCGGCGCGGGTGTTCGCCTTCACCGCGCACGCGGAAACGTCCTTCGCCGATATCAGCTATCAACCGGGCGATATTCTGTTGTTCGGGCCCGAACCAACCGGCCTGGACCAGCAGACCCTGGCCGACCCGCATATCACCGGGCAGGTTCGCATCCCGATGCTGCCGGGCCGGCGTTCGCTGAATCTGTCCAATGCCGCGGCCGTGGCCGCTTACGAAGCATGGCGGCAGAACGGCTTCGCCGGCTGAATCACCAAGTGTCCCAGTGTGTCAGCTGTTCGGCGGGCAGTCGCTTGGCCAATTTGAAATCGGTGCCCTTGGTGTAGGCGATCGGGAACAGCCCGCCCTGGGTGTAGCGCTGGTAGGGAATCCCCAGCAGATCAGCGGCCTGCTTCTCCCCCTCCCCCATCAGATGCAGCGTGGTCCACGCAGAACCCAGGCCGCGCTCGCGCAGTGCCAGCATGTAGCTCCACACCGCGGGTAGCAGCGATCCCCAAAAAGATGCCTGCATGCCCGCATCAGCGCCCTCCGGACGCCCCTCCAGCAGCGGGATCATCAGCACCGGGGCCTTCTCGAAGTTCGCGTTGAGGTATTTCGCGGAGTTCATCACCGCGTCCATCTGCTGATCGCGGATATCGCCGCGCTCGGGTTTGGGCAGATCCAGATACGGGGTGGCATTGACCCGGTAGATATCGGCGAGTGCCCGCTTCTTCGCGGGGTCCTCCACGAACATCCACTGCCAGCCCTGGGAATTGGATCCGGTCGGCGCCTGCAGTGCGACGTCCAGACACTCCATCAGCACCCCGCGTGGCACCGGCCTGTCGAAGTCCAGGCGCTTACGCACCGAGCGGGTGGTGGTCAGAACTTCATCGGCAGTCAGGTTCAGGGTCATATCTGGAGATTACGCGGGGCCGTGAAGGGCTAACGAAAGTCCCGAGACCGGGCGCCGACAGTCATGGCCAGCGGCCGCATCCGCTCAGCCACCACCGTCACCGCGCCGGTGGCGTTCTGCACCTGCCCACGGATCAGCAGCGCCGTCGCCGTCTGGGCCACCCGCCGGTGCCGTTCCCACACCCCGGGCGTGCACAGCACGTTGACCATTCCGGTCTCGTCCTCGAGGTTGACGAATGTCACCCCGCGCGCTGTCGCCGGCCGCTGCCGGTGGGTGACCGCACCGGCGATCAGCACCCGGGTGCCATCGGGAACCGACAGCAGCCGGTCGGCCGGTATGACACCGAGCCTGTCGAGGTCGCAACGCAGGAACTGGGTCGGGTAACTGTCCGGAGAGACTCCGGTAGCCCACACGTCGGCGGCAGCCAGTTCGGCCTCGCTCATACCGGGCAGCGCTGGAATATGCGATGACGACCCGACCCCGGGCAACCGGTCCGGACGCTCGGTGGCGGCGACCCCGGCCGCCCACAGCGCCTCGCGGCGGGTGATCCCGAAACAGCCCAGCGCCCCGGCGGTGGCCAGCGCCTCAGCCTGGGGAACCGTCAGCTGCACCCGGCCGGTCAGGTCCAGCAGAGTCGAATACCGGCCGTGGGCGGCTCGCTCATCGACGATACGAACGGCCAGGTCTGTCCCGATGTGACGGACGGCAGCGAGGCCCAGTCGGACCTCACGGCCGCGGTTTTCCAGCGTGGCATGCGCCAGGCTGGCGTTCACACATGCTCCGTGCACCAGCACGCCGTGCCGGCGGGCATCGGCCACCAGCGTCTGCGGTGAGTAGAAGCCCATCGGCTGGGCCCGCAGCAGCGCCGCGCAGAATGCCGCCGGATGGTGCAGTTTGAACCAGGAGGAGTAGAACACCAGTGAGGCGAAGGACAGCGAATGGCTCTCCGGAAAACCGAAATTGGCGAAGGCCGCCAGCTTCTCGTAGATCCGGTCGGCGACCTCCCCGGTGATGCCGTGTAAGTCGGCCATCCCGGCGTAGAACCGGTCGCGCAGCCGTTGCATCTTCTCGGGGGAACGCTTGGACCCCATGGCACGGCGCAACTGGTCAGCCTCGGCCGGGGAGAAACCGGCGCAGTCCACTGCCAGCTGCATCAGCTGTTCCTGGAACAGCGGGACCCCCAGCGTTTTTCGCAGCGCGGATTCCATCGACGGGTGGTCGTAGACGACCAGCTCCAGGCCGTTGCGCCGTTTGATGTACGGATGTACCGATCCCCCCTGGATGGGCCCGGGACGGATCAGCGCCACCTCCACCACCAGGTCGTAGAACACCCGCGGCTTCAGCCGGGGCAGGGTGGCCATCTGGGCCCGGGACTCGACCTGGAACACTCCGACCGAATCGGCGCGCTGCAGCATTTCATAGACAGCCGCCTCGGACAGATCGAGACGGGCCAGGTCCACCTCGATACCCTTATGCTCGGCAACCAGGTCGATGGCGTAGTGCAAAGCCGAAAGCATGCCCAGACCGAGCAGGTCGAATTTGACCAGACCGATTGCCGCACAGTCGTCTTTGTCCCACTGCAGCACGCTGCGGCCGGGCATGCGGGCCCACTCCACCGGGCACACGTCGGCGATCGGGCGGTC
>Ga0180435_10001732_pt1 | contig 22488 bp, 18 predicted proteins | sample SS_ome_3_FD_132467 | JGI IMG/M metagenome (GOLD analysis project Ga0180435, IMG submission 132467) | Hypersaline lake sediment archaeal communities from the Salton Sea, California, USA - SS_3_S_1 metaG | ecosystem: Environmental > Aquatic > Non-marine Saline and Alkaline > Hypersaline >...
GGTTCAATTTATACCTGTCCCACATGCAAAGGCCCTGTGAGTCATTTCATAAATATACTCATCACGATTGAATTTTCCCGTTTTTGCGTTATGTATATACTTATCCAGAAAACAATTACATCGGGACCTGCCAGGAATTATCGTACCCGATGGGTATATTTTGGTGTTTGAACAAAATCAATGAACTTGTTCGGTGTGTTTTATCCGCTTTACCATGGCTTTTCCATAGCTTCTACGATTTGAACTGCCATTTCGTTCGCCATTTGCTGAATAGATGATTTTCGGCCGCTGGCTAACAGGGGAAGATAATCACCGCTTACCAGAAGACGCTTTTTGTTCAATAGCTGTTCTCCGTTGCGCAGGTCTTTCCAGGTTACATTTACCGACATTGTCATTTCATTTTCCAGAGGACGATCCAGGTCTCGTTGGGCCGATAACACATGTTCGGATATTTCATTTATAGTGCCGTAGAGAATCGTATCGGCTTTGCTTTGGTCGGCGATAATTTTATAAGGGCTGTGCAATTCCAGTTGTTCACAAAAGGCCCTCGTTAAATCAAATTCAACTTGACGATGAAAACTTTTCGACTCGAACATTTTGACATAAATAGTGTCAATGTCGCTGCGATAAAGGCTGTCCATGCGGTATTGACAGCCGCTATTCAGAACCACCGGCATTATAATGCAAACCAATACACCCAGTACTGCTCGGCTTGTCCCCATTCCGACAAGAAAACAACCGAAAACATTATCTTGGGCTGATGAGACCAAGATTCGTTGATAAAAAGGCGTAAGTTTCTTTTTTCTCATGGCTTAGTTTGTTCTTTTTCCTGGAATTTGTTCAGGTTACTTTGGGCCAGGTTTGCCCATTTACTGTCTGGCCATCGCCGGGAAATATAATTCCAGTAGAATTGGGCGGCTTCTTTTTCTCCGGTACGATCGTAAAAATCGGCGATTTCATGTTCTTTTTCAGCTTGATCGAGCTTGATATTTTCAATGATTGCATCGATTTTATCCTCGGTGGCCTCCTGAGGAAAGGCACTGCGATACGCCTGGTATCTGATAATGGCGTCATGTAAACACACCGTGTCATAGCGGCAACCGCGGTACAGGGCGTGGGTTACTTGTGCGTTTTTCAGTAAAGCTTCGCGATAATGAGAGCTGAATTTATAGTTTTTCACCAGCATTTCATACGTTTGTTGGGCTTCCAGGTATCTTTTATGGCTGAATTGGTGATTGGCTTGCATCATCAGGGCCTGGGCTGCCAGTTCCGAGCCTGGCCAACGGTCTGCCACCCGTTCCAGAATAGTCAAACCTTCGGTGCGGGCGCTGAAATAAAATATTTTCCACACTCTCCGCTTGGCTCCTGACAGAAATCGTCGGGCAATTTCAACTTCCTGACGCAAGGTGGGGGCAAAAAGTTCACTGGAACCATGCTGGTCCAGCAATTCTTCGTAAACCAGATAAGACTGGTAATATAATTTCCGATTAAACAGGGCCTGGGCTTTGAGAAACAGGCCTTGGTCCATGACTTTGGAGTCTTGATTATTCTCGATCCATTTCTCCAGCAGTTTCAAAGCCTTTTTAGGTTTATTCTGCTCCAGTTTTGTCTTTGCCGCCTGTAGTTCCGTCGGCAAATTAGCAGACAGACTGGAAATTTCCGGATTAGAAATTTTTCTACTCGAGAAACATCCTGAAAAAGGTGCAAAAAACGCTAATATTATTATATTTTTCAGAAAAAAAGCGGCAAAATTTTTCATAAACGCTCATCCAGTTTTCGGTTAATGGTATGCCAATTTCGCTTTCGGGAAAGATTATACCCGGTAAGTTTTTCAATTGCAATGGATTACTATCAACATAGACAAAAGCTAATCTGTGTGAGATTAAAAGTCGGAATGTGTATAAGTCTATGATACACAAGGAATAATCGTTTTTTAATTTTCCGCCACCCCGGATTCTTTCTCCGGACAATCCTCTATTAGTTGATCTCCCGGCGAGAAAATTATTGTTCGGGTCAGTTTGAATTGGGGAAAAAGAAAGCCACAAATACTATATCCGCTCAGGATGGTGCAACTTGCCGGGGCTAAATGTAGATAATAACTTCCTGTTCCAGCTGAGGCTATGCATAGCCCCGCGATGGCTCCAAATACACCCCATAAGAGAAATACACTGTTTTCCTGTCCCATCGGATCCTTCCGACTTACCAGGTATCGGCACAATAAAATACCGATCAAAAGAACCGATAAGCCTAATCCCACCAGCAAGAGTCTTACATAAGCCGGCATAGGTTCAAAGCTCGCTGGCGGTATTTCAGCGATTTGCCGCCACAGTTCAGGCGGTATCTGCGGAATATCAAAATTTGTAATATAAAAAAACATAAATACAGCAGAAAATCGCTTGTCTCCAAATATTTACGCGCCACGGGGAAGAGAATTCCCGGCAGGGCCGGGAACCAAATAGGGTTTCATGGAGCCTTGCCCCTTTATCAGGATTTATGACCATTTCGGGCAAGGTTTCATTGGTAATATTATAATCCGGCAGGGCCGGGAACCAAATAGGGTTTCATGGAGCCTTGCCCCTTTATCAGGATTTGTAGCCATTTCACGCAAGATTTCATTGGTAATATTATAATCCGAAAACGGAAGAACTCAATCGCGATGAGTATAACTTCATTTATGATTTATGGTTATGTGCGTATGTTTACAGGCAAGTTCCATTTCATAGCCGTTGTGGTTATCATCAATACCACCGCGAAAAAAACAGCATCGAGCGTCACATTGAATAAATAGTTGACCCTTTGGGTTGTCTATGGTAGCGTACCTAATTTGGTGTGTTTTTGTCCAGAGAGAATTGGCAATTTTATTTAATAAAAAAGGTTGTGTGAAATAAGTTATGAATAGTTGTGTTGTAGGATTGCAGTGGGGGGATGAAGGCAAAGGTAAAATAATTGACTTGTTAAGTGAATCCGCCGAGTTGGTAATACGTTATAGTGGCGGGGCCAACGCGGGCCATACGATAGTTCGGAAAAATAATGAGAAATCATTCGCTTTGCATTTATTGCCCAGTGGTATTTTACGAGACAACGTTAAGTGTATGATAACCAATGGTGTAGTTTTTGATATGGATGTCTTCCTCAAGGAAACAGAAGGCTTGGTACAGAGAGGTGTGCGTGTGGGAGATAACTTACGTATCTCCGAACGGGCCCATTTGGTGATGGATTACCATAAGCAGCAGGACGCCCTGCATGAACAGTCTCTGGGTGCATCCAAGATAGGTACGACTGTTCGTGGGATTGGTCCCTGTTATGCCGACAAAGTGGCACGTTCAACCGCATTGCGGGTGGCGGACTTGAGGGATATGGGCCGTTTAAAGGATAAATTGGCCCACATCGTTGACTATAAGAACAAGTTATTCGCGGCGATATACCAAAACCCGGAACCCATCGATGGCCAGGCCCTTTATCAGAAATGCTGTCGGTGGTCGGAGGTGATAACTCCCTTCATTGCCGATACCACCGCTTTGCTGCATCAAGCCTGGGCGGCCGGTAAATCTATGCTTTTTGAGGGCGCCCAGGGAACACTGCTGGATCTGGATCACGGCACTTTTCCTTTTGTTACTTCGAGTAACTCGAGCGCGGTAGGTCTTTCCGCCGCGACCGGATTACCCGCCAAATCGATAGATCGATTTATCGGAGTGGCCAAGGCCTATTGTACCCGCGTCGGTTCGGGCCCTTTTCCGTCCGAACAGGACAATGAGGTGGGGGATTACATTCGTGAAAAAGGTCATGAATACGGTACCACGACCGGCCGTCCTCGACGTTGCGGCTGGTTTGATGCCGTTAGCGTAGGTTATTCTATTAAAATTGGCGGGATCGACGAGTTGGCTCTGCAGCATCTGGATACCTTAAGCGGTCTGGAAGAAATCAAAGTATGCACGGGATATAAATATAAGGGCAGGAAACTGGACTTCTTCCCTGCAGAGGCAGATGTTCTGGAAGAAGTCGAGTGCACATACGAAACTTTTCCTGGTTTCAGTGGGAATCTAAGAGAAGAGGCCGATTTCAATCAACTGCCGACGGCTGCCCGGGATTATGTTTTGGGCCTGGAAAAAATTCTTGGTATCCCCATTAGTTATGTGGGGGTAGGACCCAGTCGCCAACAGACCCTTTTCCGGAGCAGTTATACCCATCGGGTATGAAAATTCCTGGCAGGGCCCGATGTAATTGTTTTCTGGGTAAGTATATACGTAATGCAAAAACGGAAAATTCAATCGTGATCAGTATAATAGTCAGGAATATGTGAGTAAAATCCCCGCTCCCTGGTTTTGACGGACTTTGGTTTTAATATTACTGTTGTTTGGTTTTTCAACTTGATACTATAGGAATATGTAGTTTCGGGTAATATCAAGCAAATAGACAAACTTTATAATTCGCCTCTGGCAGAAAGAGGGCCAGCGTAAGCTGGTCGTGGTAAGGATTACTGATGTCACTACCGATTTCTAATGAGAGTTTTCTTTCTATTCCGGATGTCCCTCGGGAAAAAATGCCTCGTCACATTGCCATTATCATGGACGGCAATGGCCGGTGGGCCAAGCAACAGGGATTACCGCGCATCGAAGGGCACCGTGCCGGCGGCAAAACTGTTCGCAATATCATCACCACCGGTGCCAGGCTGGATCTCGAATGCATGACCCTTTATTCATTTAGTACGGAAAACTGGAAAAGACCTGTCGATGAAATCAATCTTCTGATGGAACTTTATGCTCAATATCTCATCGAAGAACGCCCTACGATTATGAAGCATAATATTCGGGTTCGACATATTGGTTTTGAAAAGGGACTTCCCGACTTTGTGATTAACGAACTAAGGAAAACTGTTCGGATGAGCCAAGATAATACCGGGATGACTCTTTGTCTGGCCCTGAATTATTCCGGACGTTCCGAACTGATCTATGCCATTCAAAAAATTGCCGCTGAAGTTAAAAAAGGGCAATTACAACCGAACGAAATCGACGAAGGGAAAGTTGACTCCCATCTCGACACCGTTGGTCTTCCTGATCCGGATATGCTGATACGTACTTCCGGGGAATTACGTATCAGTAATTTTCTGCTTTGGCAGATTTCCTATTCCGAACTCTATTCCACCGATGTGATGTGGCCTGACTTTCGGGCGGAAGATCTATTTCAGGCCATCCAAGCCTACGCTCATCGGGATCGTCGCTTCGGCGGGTTACACCGTTAGTCTATGTTAGCAGGGGGGGGGTAAGTTAAACGTTTTAAAGTGTTCGATCATTGGTCTTACTTTCGTAATAGTCAAAACCAGGGCCCATTTTTTCTTTTACCGGGTTCGTGACTTTGTTTAATTGTTCTACAATTTCTTCAGGCAAAGGCTGTGACACACTCGCCACGTTCGCTTCGACTTCCTTTATGTCACGTGCACCAACCAATGAACAGGTAATACCTTGAGAAGCTATGGCCCACTTTACCGCTATTTGCGGCATAGTCAGATTAATGTCTTTAGCAATAGCTCTTATCTCTCTCAGGGCCTGATTGGTTTCCTCTTCGGCGCCGGATTCGCCATGACGACACAGCTCATTTCTGCGACAATTAAAGTGGCGAGTCCTTTGCTGCCAGACAGGTACGTCATCCAGGGTATTATAAATATCAGCCAAAAGCCCCTGCAGCAATGTCATATATCCTATGACGGCAATATTATTTTCCCGGCAATAAGGTAAGGTTCCCGTTTCAATGGCCCGGGTAAGCAGGCTATAGGGTAATTGATTGACTGCTATTTGTTTTGTGCAGTTACGGATATGCTTCATTCTATCGACGCTATAATTACTTACGCCAAACTGACGGATTTTCCCCTGTTCCTGTAATTTAATCAGAGTCTCAAAAGCCTCGATCTCATCGGGGGGATTATCGATAATATTTTTATCATTGGTAAAATGACGTATGGAATGAGGATGGATTGGCCAATGTACCATATAGATATCGATATATTCGGTGTCGAGTCTGCGCAGGGATTGCTCACAATGTTTGATAAGCACGTCGGGATAAGCGTTTGCCGGAGATATTTTAGTGCCGATCAATATTTTATCCCGGGCAATTTCTTTAAGAGCCTGACCCAGAGATTTTTCGCTCAGGCCGTCATTATACGCTTCGGCGGTATCAAAATAATTTATCCCCAGTTCGACCGATCGTCGCACGACTTCATTAACGTCTTTTTGGCTTTGATCGCCCCAGTAATCACCGCCGCCAAATGACCAACACCCGGCCCCTAATACTGAAAGTTCCATGTCTGTATTTCCGCATTTTCTTAATTCCATAAAGCTATTCCTTTTTTCTGTTCATCGCAGTCGAGTTTTTTCGTTTTTATACTCATCACGATTGAATTTTTCCGATTTTGTATTGTGTATTTACTTATCACAAAAACAATTACATCGGGCCCTGCCAGGAATTCCCATACCCGATGGGTATACATTATTGTTTTGTGCTCTGGCGTTTTCTCTTGTGTGAGAGTTTCACGCGACACATTGACAGGGCCTCGGTATTGGATTTATACCTCATAGGGCATGATCGGTCCAGGCCTATTTTTTCAAACGCCCATCGAAATCCGACTCGTGCAGTTCAGGCCGTAAAGGGAATTTGATCGGACGGGAATCTCGTTGGGAACGGTAAATAGCGGTAAAAATCTCGACGGTTCTGCGGCCGTCTTCTCCGGTAACCAGCGGTTCGCGATCTTCCAGAATTGCACAAAGAAAATCCTCTATCTGCAACTGGTGGTAGTATTCCACGGCATTGATCCCATTGAAAAAGTCAGAGTCTTCCTGTTGCCATTTCTCCAACTGATTCTCCTCGCCGGGCACCGTCCAGTAATCGTTTACCGGCGGTTCGGTTATGTCGGACATGCCGGCGATAAACATCGAGCCGCCGTCGGTCTGCACACCAATTGAAGCACCATTACTGCCATGAATCATTACCTTTCCAAAAAGAGCCGGGTTTTGGGAATTGCTGACAATTATATTTCCCACGCCTCCATTTCGGAACCTTATCACCGCCAGGGCCGTGTCTTCCACTTCGATATATGGGTGATTCAAGTTTCGCCAATAACCGAATAACTCCTCAATGGGCCCCATATACCACTGAAGCAGATCTATCTGATGGGGAGCCTGGTTGACTAATACTCCGCCCCCTTCGCCATGCCAGGTACCCCGCCAGGGATCACTTTGGTAATAGTTTTCATCCCGCCAACCGAGCATATATACATTTCCAAGAATCGGAGAACCAATCTTACCGTTGTCAATTGCCTTTCTTATCCGCTGGCAAGGCGCGTAAAAACGTCTTTGGCAAACTGTTCCGATTTTTACACTGGCCTGTTTGGCGGCTTGAAGTATGGCGTCGCAGTCTTCCAGAGACGAAGCCAGAGGTTTCTCGACCAGGACATGGGCCTTGAGCTTGGCAGCCTGTACCGCCGGTTCAACATGCAGGGGGTGGGGGGTACATATGTTAAGAGTCTGAATCTTCGATTCCGACACCATCTCCTCGACATTCGAATAAGCTTTTACCTGGTATTGTTCCGCAAATTTTCGGGCACGTTCAATGTCCGAATCGCAGACGGCGGTAAATACCGATTCTTTCAGCTTGACCAGAGCGGCAGCATGGAGGTGACCCACTTTGCCGCAACCTACGAGGGCAGTTCTAAGTGTTTTCATAAAATTTCCTTTATTTGGGTATTGCCCCTCACGGGGCTAGTGCTCTGTCCTGCGTAAAATGCCGGGTACTATCCGCGAGCAAAGCTCGCCACTGCTGTTACATAGGAAATACATGCATCCCGCAAATTCAGCCGTACGCAGTACTAGAAATTATCTTTGCAAAAACAGACGAAATTTTTCTCCGTATTAATATATTTATCAGGTATGATGAGATACAATCCCTCATGGGGTATTTTCTTAAGGACCTCAGGCAGTTGATCGAAATAATTGTCCACAAAAAGTATCAATCGGCTGCGTTCGAGAATATGTTTCAGATCCGGGACGATATCCCGCAAAGCCGGCCCGTTCGATTCTATCGTCAGTTGCAATCCGCCGATGCCATCTATTTCGAGAACATGCTGATAGTGTTCATATCCGGTACTGTGCAGATGGAACAAGACATGGTTCCCTAAATGATTAACGATATCCTGGTTATATTGCCGGAAAATGTCGTGGTATGTCTGCGGTGAACACATACCCATGGCGTCTTCCTGGATAATGACCGTTTTTTGCGGAGCCCAATAACCGTAGATGTGTCCATAGCCGTCATATTTGGGCTCGACAAGGGAAAAGTGGATATCCAACAAGTTAAGCAATATCCGGTTGATCTGCCCGGCGACTTTGTTCAATACCGAAGGCATATCCAGCAGATAACAATAAAATTCCGTTAACCCGCAAATGGCCGCAAGGATATCGGATGGTCCACGTAAGATCGTAGGGCTGACCCAACAATCCGAGGGGATATGATCCAATAGCCGGTTGATTTCTTCGGTGAGTTTGGCCGACCATTCAAGGTTAGCCGGCAATTGAATATTGTTTAGATCAGAGACGCATTTAACATAATGGCCCGCTGCCAGGGAACCCTGGGCATAATGCACCGGGCAGCCGCAGATCGCCTCCAGCCAGGGGATGGCCCGCCAGGGGCTGGCAAAAGGTATAAAGTCATCGCAGGATACCGGCCTGGAAGCAAAGGCAAATTCGTAATTGTTCCGATAAAAATTCTCGTTTATCTCCTGGGGGAGTATCTCTGTAGATGTTATTTCCTGACGCAGATATTTAATAGGCATAAATATGTCCGCGGGGACTACGCCTATAGGCGGGCGTCCGGTGTTCTTTTTCGCCCAGAAACTCTGCCGGAACCGATCGATACTTTCTAATAATTGTGATTTATGCTTCATGGGTTATGGTACCAGGATAACTTTCATCAATCCTGGTTCTTTATTGTAGAGCCGTTGGAACCATATTGCTCCTTCCTCCAAGGGAGCGGTAACACTTATAAGGGTGTCCACATTGATTTTCCGGTGGGCGATCAAGTCCATGCAGGCTGGATATTCTCCGCAGGAGGCGCACGAACCATAAAGAGTAATCTCCCGGGTCACAATCGACTGCAAGGGCAGTTCCACCGCAGGTGAAAGGTTGCCCACCAGAGTAAGGCTGCCTCCTTTGCGAATAGCCGAAACCGCTGTTTGAATCGTGGGGGTAATCCCCACCACTTCAAAGGCCAGATCGGCACCCCTGTTTTCTGTATGTTTCAAAACCTCCGCCTGTACCTCGACATCATTGCTGTTTAATCCGATATCCGCACCCATTTTACAGGCCAGATCCAGTTTTTGGGGATCGATATCGACAGCGATAATCCTGCCGCAGCCTGCTACGCGCAATGCCTGAACCACCAACAGTCCGATCATACCTGCGCCCAGCACGACAGCGGTATCGTTGAGAGACAGGGGGGTTCTTTCCACCGCGTGAAGGGCGATAGACAGGGCTTCCACCATGGCGGCCTGTTCGAAGGTGGTATCATCAGGTAGTTTATATAAAATATGTTGTGGTACCGCTACATATTCGGCAAAGGCGCCATTCATATGATAGTCATCACAGGACACTCCCAGTACCCGACGGTTGTCACATAAATTAACGTTACCTTGCCGACAGAAAAAGCATTTGCCGCAATAAATTGTGGAATCAAATGTTACACGGTCATTTTTTTCCCAGCCTGATACGTTAGTGCCCATATCGACGATAATCCCCGAGGCTTCGTGGCCCATGATGATCGGTGGTTGTCTTCGGCCGGTGGAACCATCCATGCCGTGTACATCACTACCACAAATGCCGCAGGCGTTTACTTTGATCAGAACTTCCTCCGCACCGATTTTCGGCGTCGGCATGTCCTGATATGCAAATTTGTTATACTCCTTTAGAACCAAAGCTTTCATTTATGATTACCTCCTAGTGTAAGTGTATAGTTAAAGTTATATCCTTTTTGAGTTAACCAATTTTTCATTTAGCTCGAAACCCAGCCCCAGCCCATTCGGCAGGATAACATGTCCTTTTTCTATCTGCGTGGGGGGGCAAATCAGATCCTGTTCCCAATTATCCTCCGGAGCGCAGTTGGCCCACTCCTGGTAAAGCAGGTTGGGAATAACAGCACAGACATGAGTTGCCGCCCGAGCGGCAGGCATAACTGTCTGAGATGACGCCACACCGGCTGTGGACGCTATGGCCCGTATGAAATTTCTGCGATTCAGCATGATTAATCACCTTATTTTATTACGCCAATCGTTAATAACAAATTAGCGAATCGTCTCTGCTCACCGGTGGCGATAACTAAAGTGGTATCCGGAGACTTCACTTCTTCGTAAAAATCGTATCTTTTTTTGGTGGTGAGTTCAAGGCCTTCGGGCAACAGTTGGCGGAATTCCTCAAATATCTGCTGGGCTGTGCCATCGGGCGGTACCATTACCGTGGCCGCTTCGACAGGAATGGTTTGCACCAGTGCTTCCAGAACATCGGTAACTTTGACCATGCCGGGCATAAGATTCAAAAAGACTTTATGAGCAGTGACTGGTGAGCCGGTGGCGACAGGATAGTTTCCATCGGCAATCAGTACCCGCGAACCGTGTCCCGCACGGCCCAACACATTGAGAATTTCAGGATGCAGTAGTTTTGTTTTAAGCATAATCAGTTTTAACTTTCGTGGTTTTTGCGGCCCAATATTTCATTGCTCAGGGCCTTTTGGTTAACTAAATCTTATAGGATTATGTTATACCCATCCGTTATGAGAATTCCTGGCAGGGCCAGATGTAATTGTTTTTTCGACGAGTAAATACATAATACAAAAACGGGAAAACTTCATTGTGATTAGTTTAGGTTTTTCTGAATGTCGTAAATTCCCCATAGGCGGCACAGGTGTTATGATAGATCATGAAATTCTCTAAAGGGATTTCCGGACTTACCGAATGAGTGCCGATCACGACTCCTCCATTCCGGCCCAGGTCGATGATTTCTTCGGCTTCGGACTCGATTTGCTCCCTGGTCCCGCAAACCAGGGTATGCGTATTGCACATGCCTCCCACCAGAATCAACCGGGGATATTGTTCCCGGATGTTGACAATATCCATATGGGCCCGACGCTCCAGAGGATTGATTCCGTCGATACCCGCATCCACCAGCATATCCAGCAGTAATCGGATATCGCCATCCGAATGAAGGAATACATACCGGGCACCGGCGGATTTATAACTTTCTATCATTCGACGATAGGCGGGCAGGAAAACCTTTTCAAATTGCTCCGGGCTGAACATGGGGCCATTGTTATAGGCCATATCATCGAATATCCAGATACCTGTTTCGTACAAGTCCCAGCGCCGCAGTTGTTCCAGGCCTACGGCCATTAAATGATCTGCTACTTTATCGGCAATAGCCTGTGCCCGGCACTCATCCGCCGCGATATCCATTAAAAACTGGGTTTCCCCCCGCAGAAAGGTTGAGCGTAGATACGGCCCACCTGTTTTTCCGAAGACACAATGTTTTTGTTTGTCACTGGCTAATACTTCTCGAGCTGTATTCTCGTCCGGATAGGTTACCGAAGGATCCATTTTGCCGGTCAAATATCGGCTGTCCATCTCCGCCGACTCGAATTCCACCTTATCGATATCAACATCATCGGTCAGGGCCACTTCGAGCGTTTCCTCGAAATACGCGTTCGACCGGCGACGGATCGTTCGGCCCCAACCATCCTTTTCATAGATATAATCATTTTCCTGTTTTAATAATTTCGTTCCGCTGGGAAAAGGTGTCTCGTCCGGATACCAGATAGTGATATCGCTCAGGTTCGCGGGATCTCCCAGACGTTTTCGCCAGGAATGAGGAAATTTCCAGAAATTATCAAACCGAGGAATTCGGTCCGGCCGCTGAAATGCACATGCGGTCAATACTCTTTCGAGTGCGGTAGTCATCGAGTTTTCCTGTTTTCGTGTTATAATATTACCAATGAAATCTTACGCTAAATGGCCACAAATCTTGATAAAGGGGCAAGTCTCCATGAAACCCTATTTGGTTCCCGGCCCTGCCGGGTTATGTATTTACTTACCAAAAAAAACTATTACATCTGGCCCTGCCAGGATTTCTCATGCCCGATGGGTATCACTACGGGTTTTAAAATATGCCCGAATATTTTCCAGAGGAATATTGCCATGTAATCCCCCGCAGGAACTGATTATAAAACCGGGGTAAGCCTGTCCTTTTTTAATCACTTCCTGCGTGTGTTTGCGAACCTCTTCGGGGCTGCCATTGGTCAGGATCGCAGTGGAAATCCCGCCGATAAATCCCCGCCCCGCCTGGCCCCATGTGGCCAGAACGCGATCAAAAGAAGTTGCCGGATTCTCATACATCAAACCGGCAAAGGGAAATTGCAGTAACCGCTCCAGAAACATATCCAGATTGCCGTCGCACACAAATACGATCTTTTTGCCCGCTTGAATAACCGGTTCGAGAATATATTCATAACGGGAAAAAATATATTTTTCATAAAATTCCGGTGGGAATACCGGCCCTGTGGACATCACCAGGTCGTCATGGCAGAAAATCACTTCGTCCGGCAACTGGGCGGCCACCTCAAAATATTCGCGGCTGATTTGCGACCAGGGTTGCCAGAAGACGTCATCGAATCGGTCCGGGTCCGATGCCGCCGCCAGTAAAAAGGCTTCCCAGCCGAACTCAACCACCGGCCACATAAACAGCGTAGTGTAATACAAATGATACATGACTGCTTCATCCTGGAAAGCCCTGACAAAGCTGTCGCTGATCTCCTGCAGTTGAGCCGCCGGGCCGAGTTGACCTTCTCCCTGCAGCCCTCCTGCTCTGCGAAAAGACGCTTGCCGCTGGGCTTCTGCGCAACAGGAAAATTGCTTATCGGGCAAAAAAGCCTCCCGGCAAACACGGTACGAATACAGCCAATCCGGATCGCTTTTGTCTATGTCGGGGCAATATTCTATTGTGGCGGTGGTCGGATAGACTCCCATATCGCTAAAACGCAGATTTCCTTCTTCCCATGTCCCTCCCGAAACTGTCGGTGGAGAACTGTTGGCACGCGGCAGGGGGACATGAATGTCTATCCCCAGTGCCGGCCAAGCAGCGGCAAATGCACCCGGCGTGTCCTTATATGGATCAATACCGGTGATTTCCTCAATAAAATCCGGATGATTCAATGTTTCCTTGCTGGGAATGAGCGAAGGGAATTTGCCGGACAGTGCGTTTAACACATCTTGCTTCATACGAATTCTCTTTTACGCTGGCTATTTGACAAAACTCGGCAGCCAGGTGGTAAGCGGTGGGAAAAAAATAATTAAAAATTGCACCACGATCATAATCCAGAGAAAACGTAGCACATATGGTATCAAAGAACCCAGTTTCACCTGACCGACACCGCTGGCGACAAAGAGTGTCGTACCGACCGGAGGTGTGACCAGGCCGATCACCAGGTTGGTTACCACCATGACGCCGAAATGGTAATCGTCCATTCCCAACTGTTGTCCGATGGGAAAGACTATCGGAGCCAGGATGATGATGGCCGGGCCCGCGTCGACGAACATGCCGATCACCAGCAGGGCGACATTGAGCGCCACCAGCACGACATATTTTTTTACCAGCAGCAAATGTGCCTCGCTGAGGCTGTCCCGTAAAGGCGCAACCAAAGCTTCCGATCCGTTTAATAATCCTTCAGTGATCATTGTAGGCACGAAACCCAGTGACAATACCCACCCGAACAAACCGGCGGCGCTGATTAAAAAAGTCAGGGTAGCGGTCGTTTTGGCGGCCTCGACAAAAATACTCGGCAATTCCCTGATTTTTAACTGTCGATATACCAGAAATCCGACAAATAACGCATAGACTACGGCTACCGCCGAGGCTTCCGTAGCGGTAAAAACTCCTTTAAACAGGCCGGGAATCCCCAGAATACCGAAAAAGATAATCAAAATCAGAAAAACCGCCCAGAGAGCCTGTTTGCTGTTCTGCCATACATTTCGATAAAAATCACCTTCTTTTTCCAACGGTACTTTTGCTTTACGAGCATATAAGAAGCTGACAACCATCAGGCCGCAGCCAATCAAGACGCCTGGGATAACACCCGCCATAAACATTTTTTCCACGGATTTTCCAACAATCGCGCCGTAAAACAGCAATACCATGCTAGGTGGTATCAACGCACCAGTGGTTCCGGAACAGGCCGATAATGCCGTGGCGAATGACCGCTGATAACCTCTTTTTTGCATGGCCGGAATCATCACTCCGCCAATGGCGGCACAGGTAGCGCTGGAGGCCCCGGAGATAGCGCCGAAAAACATCGAAGCTGTGGTCGTCACCATGGCCAAGCCACCCGGCAGACGCCCGAATAAAGACTGGCAGAGATTAATGATTTTTTCCGAAAGCCCCCCACGATTCATTAAGTTCCCGGCTAAAATAAAAAAAGGTACCGCCACCATCGGATATAGAGAATTCATATTCCGAGTGGTTTCCAGTCCCACCATCAGGGGATCCACACCTGCGTACAGCAGGGCCGCCAAAGACGAAATCAGCATGCAGAACACCACCGGTACATCCAGGAGCAACAACAGAAAAAATATTCCTAAAAGTATCCAGGTCAAATGTCAACTACCTCCTTTTCTTCCATAAGCTGTGCGGTTTTCATGTCGGAAACAAAATTACGGCCTGCATACAGGAACATGAAAAATAATCCCAACGGGGCTACGCCATAAACCAAAGCACGATTGATACCGGTAGAGGGCATGATCCAGTCCCGAATCATCCAGGTTGTCTCTCCGGAATAATATATCAATACCAGAACCATAATCATAACCGTCAGCCAGCGAAAGGCCCGCAAAGGCCGCTGACATCGCGAAGGCATTTTCTGTACCAGAAAATCAAAAGTGTAATGGGCGTTGTCCCGCATAGCGTACGCCGCCCCCAGAAAAGTCAGATATGTTAATAATATTTTCGCTACTTCCTCACCCCAGGATATTGATACACCCAAAACAAAACGGCCAAAAACATTGGCCGCCACAACGGCTGACATAAATGCCAATACTATAAAAAGCAGAAAATATAACGTTCGATCCAGTGTTGCGTAAAATATCTTCATAGCCCTGCCTCCCGACGTATCCGCTGTACCAGTTCCGGCGGCACCGATGCCTTTTTGGATTCATAGACCGGTTCTACCCGTTTCATGAATTTCAGGATATTTTCTCTGCTGACTTCAGTTATAGTGCCTCCCTTTTTTTCGATATCGGTATAGGCCTTTTTTTCGGCCGCTTCCCAACGCCGATTATATTCACCAATGATATCGCGAGGAACTTCGACAATCAGTTGATAGAGTTTAGGGTACTTTTGACGTACATTTTCCAGCCATGCTTTGTTGGTCACTAATACATGCTGGTTGGCGAAATGGCGGGTAAACGAATAACACTTGACGGCTTCGATATGGGCTGCCGCGACAAACACATTGGGATTGTTTTCCGCGCCATCCACTACCCCTGTTTTCAGGGAAGTGAATACCTCCGAAGCAGATAACGGCGTGGCGCTGGCACCCATCCGTTGCAGCGACTCGATCATCACGGGACTTTCCATGACGCGAATCTTCATGCGATCTAAATCCTCGGGACAGGTGATTGGTTTGTTGGCGTAAATATTGCGAAATCCGCAGGAATAAAACGCCAGGCCCTGTAATTGTTTTTTTTGCAGCCCGTTGAGCAGTTCCCGGCCAATTTGACCGTTGAGTACTTTCTGGTGATGCTCTTCATTGACAAACAGATAAGGCATATCAAGTGTATCAAACATGGGCTCCAGCGTGGTTACCACCGAGGAGGTGCATTGCACCATTTCAATAATACCCAGATAGCACGTCTCCAGCAACTGGCGTTCATTCCCCAGTACCCCTGCCGGATAAAACATGATTTTGATTCGGCCTTGCGAGCGTCTTTCCAATTCATTTTTGACAAGATTAGCCGCTTCCCAGGCTTTGTTGGCCTCATTGGGCTGGAGGGCAAAACGAAAAACTAAATCCGGTTTTTGGGCCTTTGCCGCTTGATCCTGTTTGCCGTCCTCTACGCAACCGGCGACCAGCAGTACCAGACCCAACAGGCCCAATGTCGTCTTTATTTTGGTCTCAACTCTCATTATCGATTCCTGTCGTGGAATAAAGTCTGATTAGAAAAAAAATTACATCCGGCCTGCCAGGAATTTGCATACCCTATGGGTATAACTCCGTATCTCCTTTTAAAATAACGGATTCTGAAATAAGATATTGATATTGTCGCTTGGAAATCCTGGAATTAAAGGCATCGTGGTATTACTATACCCGCTCAGGCAGCACATATCATGCGCGTGGTTTCGTAACTCAATTTTTCGGTAGACGCTTACAATTCACTCTGCCAGACAGAATGATACAAAACGGGTATCATGCAAAATAAAATTCTCTTCAAATACCTTGTATTTACGCTGTCAAGAAACATTCGGATTAACAATGACATTTATCTTTAACGCAGGCAGAATCTTGACTTACAAACCGTTGCATACGATTTTCTCGATGAAATCCACGCCCCCGCATGATGCGATTTATATTTCACGTTGTCAAGTTTTTTCTTGCTATTTCTTGTTTTCTCCACAAAATGGCACTTCCAAAAAAATACGTAGTATCTTACCAATGTAATATTCCGCAAAATGGTAAAAAAACTGATAATGGGCAAGGCTTCATGAAATCCTGTTTGATTCCCGGCCCTGCCGGGTTAGGAGAAAGAATGATTTCGCACTTTTTCTGGCGTAGCGTAATATTTTAACGGGCAATGACAGGGATTTTGTCTTGTTTGTTTACCTCATTTTGTCTTTTTTGGAGCATTTCATAAAGTTTACACCACCCATAACAAAAAAAACCGTCAGAGATTGTTGTAATTGTTCCTTGGCAAAACGGATCGTAGGGAAACAGGAAAGCATCATTGAGACGAGAATGGTAAACCAAAAGGCCCTGAACTATGGAATATAGGGTCGCCGCAACTGCGTAAGTTAACACATTATGGGAGTATTCATAAACATGCTTTTTATGAATCTCGCAAAAACTGTGATATTTTTACATTTTTTATAGGAGAGATAAAAATGGAAACTAAATCAATATCCCGGCGGCGATTTCTTGCCAGAGTAGCGAAGGCTTCGACGGCTGTCGGTGCATTTACTTTTATACCCCGGAAGGTTCTGGGGGGTGCCGGTAATCTGCCGCCCAGTGAAAAAATCACGCGCGCTATTATTGGCGTCGGTAGTATGGGACGGGGGCACATAAATTATTCATACGGTCCATTGCTGGCTGTTTGTGATGTTGATGCGGGCCGTCTCCGATATGCCGAAAACCTGGCCAATAAGCGAAACCAAGCCGACGGCTACCCTAAGGTAAGGGGCTATCGGGACTTTCGAGAAGTTTTGGCTCAGGATGACATAGATGTTGTTCATATACCCACTCCTCCGCACTGGCATGGATTGATTTCCGTTGCCGCCGCGGAAGCGGGTAAGGATATATGGTGCGAAAAGCCGATGACTCGCACTATCGACGAGGGTAAGAAAGTGGCTGAGGCTGTACTGCGTAACGGAAGAATATTTCGGATCAATACGTGGTTTAGGTTCAGTGGCGGTTATTATGGATTCGGATCATCGGTTAAGATTATCAAGAAGCTTGTCGATAGCGGTATGCTGGGGTGGCCTTTGAAGGCAACGGTCAGTAGTGCGACGGGATTTAACTGGAAGTTCGCATGGAGTGGCCGGACTAATCTGGTGCCGCAACCGGTGCCGGCTGATTTGGATTACGATATGTGGCTCGGTCCGGCTCCGTTTAAACCTTATCATCCGCACCGGACACATGGAACATTTCGCGGGTACTGGGACTACGATGGCGGGGGGCTCGGGGATATGGGAATGCACTACCTGGATCCGGTCCAGTATCTGCTCGGCAAGGACGACACCAGTCCGATTGAGATCGAGGCGGATGCTCCTCAGCAGGATTCGGATGCGTGCGGTACCTGGCGACGTATTCGACTGAAATATGCGGACGGCTGCGAGATTATCCTGGACGGTGAGAACCGAGACAAGAAGGCTCCCTTCCTGGAAGGGCCGGGCGGCAAGGTATGGCCCCGGATGAGATCGGATATACCGGACCTGCAGAAAAAACTGGCGGCATTTCCTGAGCCGGAGCCACAGGTGACCGATTTTGCCGACGCGGTGAGGAATCGGAAGAAATTTGCATTGAATGAGTCAAACGGGCATAGGTCCTGTACCTTAGTCAACCTTGGTAAAATTGCGGTGCGGGTAGGCAGACCCCTGCAATTCGATCCAGTCAAGCAGTTGTTTGTTAACGATGAACAGGCGAACCGGTTGATTGAACAGCCCATGCGAAGCCCGTGGTGCATATAGAAAAAGGCGATAATAATCATTTGCGAATTATTTATTATTAGTATCTTACCAATGAAATTTTGCCCAAAATGGTTTAAAAACCTGATAATGGGGCAAAACTTCATAATACCCTATCTGGTTCCCGGTCCTGCCGGGTTAGGAGAAATTTACCATGTTTAAATCACGAACTCCAATTAGTTTGATAGTCGTTTTTTGCTTCATGTCGGGATTGGTCGGCCTCGAATACTCGCAAGCCGCTGTGGATGATATTATAGCGAAATTTCCGGCTCAGAATTTTGAGCAGGAAAAAGCGCTTGCCCAAAAAATTATCGACCAGAACGCCGGCGGGATTGTTGCCGTATGCGGTAAACTTCAGCCGGCGGGGACAGGTAACGACGCCAAGGTCCGTCAGACGGTAAACGCTATGACATTTTGTGTCGGTACTCCGGGCACCAGCGAATCACAACGAAAGATCTATGTCGAGGCCTTGATCCAGTCACTCGATAGCCATAAAGACAAAGAGGTCAAGGCGTTTCTGATCAGCCAGATTCAACTGATCGGCAAAGTCGAAGCCATCAAACCTCTGGGTAAATACCTGAGTGACCAAAGGCTTGGTGAACCGGCCAGTCGCGCCCTGGTTCGTATAGGCACTGAAGACGCCGCCCGGGAATTGTATAGGTCCCTGGATTCAGCCAAGGATAAGAGTCTTATCGCTGTTATTCGCAGCCTGGGTGCCCTGAAATACAAACCAGCGGCCAAAGATATTGCCGCCTATCTCAAGGTGAAAGACCGTGATTTACGGCTCGCGACGTTTTGGGCTTTGGCTAATATCGCGAAACCTTCGATGGCAAAGAAACTCGCGGCGGCTAAAGCAAAAGCGGCAAAAGCAAAAGGTGATGCTTACGAAAAGGCAATGGCAAATTCTTACTATCTGCATTTTGTCAAGCGGTTGGCCGAGGATGGGAACCGAAGAAAAAGCATAAAGATATGCCGTAAACTTTTCAAGAAAAGTTCAGGCTCCGGGCAGACGCATGTTCGCTGTTCGGCGTTAAGTACTCTGGTCGAAATTGCGGGGGAAAAAGCCACTGACGACATATTTGTCGCTATGGGTGATGCGGACCTCGCCGTGCAGGCCCGAGCGATGGAACTGGCCCTGAATGTACCGGGAAAATCAGCGACCAGGAAAATGGTGGTAAAATTGAAAAGAGCCTCATCCAAGGTAAAACTTAATCTTTTGTCGATGCTGGCCAAACGGAAAGACCGGTCGGCGCTTCCGGGGATCGTGGCCGCGATGAAAGATAATGATGAGGCCGTAAGGTTTGCCGCGATTGATGCCGCGGTGATTTTGGGGCAGGATGAGGCGATAGACGATTTTCTGGCGATACTGAACAAGACCGAAAAAAGGAACGACATTAAAAAAATCAAACAGGCTCTTTTGCGAATCAAGGGTGAAAAGGTGATGGAGGAAATAGCCGGATCCTTACCCGGGATGAAAAGTGGCGCCAAAGTTGTTTTGATTGAAATTCTTACCCAACGGCGAGCTGATGAATATATGGATGTTATTCTGGCTCAGATTGATTCCGACGTTGCCAAGGTGAGGTCCGCCGCGTTTAAGGCGCTGTCGGCAATCGGGGGGGGCAAGGCTCTCAAGGCGGTCGTGACCTTGATGAAAAACAGTGACGCCGATGTGAGAGACGCGGCGGTACGTACGCTCTGCAATTGGCGCAATGAAGAAGCCGTCGATGAAATTTTGAAGGTTCAAAGTCAAAGTGAAAAGTTTGCGTACCAGGTCTTGGCGGTTCGCGGCTCTGTGAGATTAATTACCCAGGCCCAATGGACGACGCAGAAGAAAGTGTCGAAACTCCGTCAGGTGATGGATAACGTTAAAAGGGTTGATGAGAAACGAATCGTTATTGGCGGTTTAGCTACGGTTCGTGATTTGGACGCCCTGATATTCGCCACAACACTTCTGGGTGACAAGCAGTTGAATCAGGAAACTGCCCTGGCCATTGCGAAGATCGCCTGCCCGCAGAATGAACAAGACAAGGGACTGGTCGGCGGAATTGTGTCGCTGGTGCTCGAGAGGGCTGCTAAGCGTATAGCCGACGCGGATATTCGCAAGAAAATCGAGGAACATGTCAAAAATATTTCCGGAGCAGACGATGCCAATCTTGCGTTGGGTAAACCTGTAAGCATTTCGTGCCGGGCGCAGGGTTCTCATAAACCTGAGTTTGTGGTGGACGGAGACGCTTCCGCCAAGGCTGGTTCTTACTGGGGTGATAAATGGCCTTCATGGCTTCAGATCGATCTGGAGAAGATAGCCAAGATTGATATGGTGCACATCTACTTTTTTTTCCAGTGGAATGACAAGAGGTATTATCAATACGATATTGAACTTTCATCCGACGGTAAGAAGTGGACAAAGGTGGTCGATCGGAGTAAGAACACTACCGCTGTTTCAGCTGCCGGCGAAGTACATCGTTTCCAGCCGACCAACGCTCGGTATGTGCGTGTGAATATCCACAAAAACAGTGTCAATGAAGCGGTACATATAGTAGAGTGTAAGGTGTACGCCGACGGAATCGGACGAGTGGATAAACAGAAAAGCTCCGCCGCGGCAGTCATGCCAAAAACGCCGGAGGGCTTTGTCTCCCTGTTCAATGGCAAGGACCTGGCCGGATGGAAAGGCCTGCTTAAGGGGCCTTATGATAATCCGATTAAGCGGATGGCTTTGCCTCAGGGTGAACTTGTTAAGCTGCAGAAAGAGGCTGACGAACACATGCGGAAACATTGGTTTGTCGAAAATGGAATTTTGGTTTTCGACGGGCACGGTTCGAGCCTCGCCACCACCCGAATGTACGCCGACTTCGAGATGTATGTGGATTGGAAACTGCTCACACCCAACGGAGACAGCGGCTTATACCTTCGCGGTTCGCCCCAGGTGCAGATATGGGACCCGGCACACTGGAAAATCGGATCTGGCGGATTGTATAACAATAAGAAGAATCCCAGCAAACCGACAAGTATCGCCGACAATCCTATTGGTGTGTGGAATACGTTTTATATTAAAATGGTTGGTGAAAAAGTTACGGTCAAGCTAAATGATGTGCTGATTGTGGACAATGTTACTCTTGAAAACTACTGGGACCGCAACAGAGCAATCTTTCCGCTGGAACAGATCGAGCTGCAGTGCCATGGACATCCTCTGTGCTTCAGAAATATTTTCATTCGCGAGATACCCCGAACAAATGAGTTTACAAATATGTTCAACGGGAAAAACCTGATTGGATGGATCGGTGACACGAAGGGGTATGTGGCTGAGGATGGCGTTATTGTCTGCAAGCCGGGTGGAAAGCTGTATCTGGAAAAACAATACAGCGACTTTCATTTCAAGTTCGACTTCAAGTTAACACCCAACGCCAATAACGGATTGGGCATCCGGGCCGCCTATGGCAAAGATGCGGCTTATCACGGCATGGAACTGCAGATACTGGACAATACCGGGAGTTCATATACAAAGCTCAAGCCCTGGCAATATCATGGCTCAATATATGGTATTGTGCCGGCAAAGCGTGGATTCCTAAAGCCGGTAGGCCAGTGGAACCACGAAGAGGTCATTGCCAAAGGGCACAAGATAAAGATCATACTTAACGGCACGGTTATTGTGGATGCCGATATCAAACAGGCCGCTCAGGATTATAAGCCGGGCCAGATGCACAATCCCAAAGGTCACCCCGGCTTGTTTAACAAAAAAGGGTATATAGGTTTCATGGGACACGGCTCGGTAGTTTATTTTCGCAACCTGGAGATCAAGGAGTTGCAATAGTGTTATAACAAAGCTGATTGTTACCCAACATTAATATTTTACAAAGCGGCAGATATAACTTAACTTTCGCAGTTTTGCGATCCAGTATTTCATTTAACAGGGCCTTTTGTGCAACGGTATCTTTTTTATTGACTTTCGCAATATGTCTCGAAAGGGCCAATAATTGATGGATTTCATTAACAAGGCCCTGTCAATACTTTGCGTTAA
>Ga0180435_10001733_pt1 | contig 22485 bp, 21 predicted proteins | sample SS_ome_3_FD_132467 | JGI IMG/M metagenome (GOLD analysis project Ga0180435, IMG submission 132467) | Hypersaline lake sediment archaeal communities from the Salton Sea, California, USA - SS_3_S_1 metaG | ecosystem: Environmental > Aquatic > Non-marine Saline and Alkaline > Hypersaline >...
ACCCATCTTTGAGCAATACAGCGGTTTGTCTTCACCAATCCTGTGCATAATCCTGGGCAAAGCCCCGGTATGATCCATTTCAGTGTGATTGCTGATCATATAATCAATCTTTTTTGGATCCACCAACTGACTGATGCTCCAAATCAGTTTATCTGCAAATTCTTTTTTCACCGTGTCAATCAGCGCGATTTTTTCATCCATAATCAGGAACGAGTTATAGGTGCTTCCCTGATAGGTGGAATACCCATGAAAGTCTCTGACATTCCAATCAATTACGCCCAGCCAGTAAATTCCCTTTGAAATTTCAATCGGTTTCACTTTTTATTTTTCCCCCTTCAAAACGCTTTCAAATTCAATTTTTAACATATTTATTTAGATCTTTTTACACCTACATGTAAAGGAAAAAGGAAAGGAGGGACTATCGGCCAATTTTTTCCAAGGCCTCTTTTGCCAAGTCCTTTACACGAGTGATTTCAATCTTGCGGTCCCGATACATTTCTATTTCGTCCTCATCGGTTAAAAGACATTCGATCTGTGAGCGGGCCTCTCTTGCCCCCAGCAGTCCAAGGGCCCATACAGCCAGTCCCCTTAGGGTGGCAACACGGGCTTCCAGGAAAGGGAAAAGGTGTGGAACAGCATCCTCAACCAACCTTGGTCTCCTCTGTGCCACCCGGCAGATCCCCCAGAGCGCCCCTTGCTGCAAAGGCTCGTGCTCGAGGAAGTTACCGTTCTCTCGAATGTAGGATATCAGCACTCGGGCATACTCCGGGGCAAGCCCGGCATGACAGGCTATAATCTCTCCTATTGACTCAGGACACCCCCAGCCGATTCCCCCCGACTCATCATTTAACTGCCACATCAGTCTCCGCATAATCACACGGGCCGACTCCATATCTTGATCTGCAAGTTGCGATACAACCGCCCCAAAGGCGGTTACCGTGGCCCATTTTATTTTGGGTTCGGTACTGAGCAGAAAAGAAAACAGAGGGTTAATCACCTTTCGAGCAGGCAATTGACACAGCGTGTCCAAGTTCTGCTCAATGTTATTTGAAGAGACAAGTTTCAGGATCTTTTTTTTAAACGCTCTGCCGCCTGTCTTGCCGGTTGCCATATCCCCTCCGCAACAGATAGTGTACCGTGTCTCATATCAAGTTGTAAAATTCCCTGCGATCCGATAAACTCCGACCATGAAAATATTTTTCCTCCTGCTCTTCTGGAGCCTCTGGTACGTAAATTTCTCCGCTCGCACGGTCATCTCTCCTCTTCTGCCCATTATCGAAGACGAGTTTGCGATCCGTCATGCTGTGGCTGGCAGCATCTTTTCCTTTTTATCCGTGGGCTATACAATTACACTGCTCCTATCAGGAGCGCTGTCCCCCCGCATTGGCTACAAACGGACCATTGCACTGGGTTTTTTGATTTTGATGCTGTCACTGTTTTTTCTAAGATACGCTACGACTTACCCTTCCCTTGCTGTTGCCTTCTTATTTATCGGGCTGGGAGCAGGCATATATTTGCCCAGCGCCATTCCTCTAATTACCGAAGTTTTCGACCGGGAACACTGGGGAAAAGCCATCGCCTTCCACGAAACAGGAGCTTCCTTCAGCGTTTTTTCCATTCCATTGCTGACAGCCATTGCCCTGCGTTTTCTCAACTGGAGGAATATATTTTTCGTGTTAAGTGCAGCCTGCCTGATTGTGTGTGTTTTTTTCTGCATCTTTTCCCCGGACCCCAGCCCTCAGAAGGAGAAAAAAACCGGGTTTTCAGGTGTGTTGCGTCGCAGGGATTTCTGGATCATGGCAATTCTCTGGGTTTTCGCCGCTTCCTGTGCCCTCGGCCTCTACAGTGTTATTCCCTTATTTCTCGTCAAAGAGAACGGGATGCACCTGGAAACGGCCAATACTATTTTTGGTTTCTCCCGTATCGGGGGGTTTATTGTTGCAATCATCACCGGTTTTCTTGTGGATCGGTATGGGGCCAAAAGAATCCTGTTCCTTGTGATACTATTGACAGGGCTATCAACGATGACCCTAGCCTTAGCACAAACCATGCCCTTTCTTGTGGTTATGCTTTTTGTTCAGGCGACCATTTATCCTGCCTTTTTCCCCGTTGCCCTTGTGGCGATTTCCAGGCTCACGGCTTTCAATGAACGAAGTATTTTTGCCGGGACAACCATGGCTATCGGGGTGATCATTGGCATTGGGCTCACGCCTGTCATTCTGGGGGCTGTGGCAGACGTATGGAGTTTCAGGGTTGGTATTTTTTCTCTTGGTGCCTTTACAGCAATTTCCTGTATTTCCCTGAAAGGAATTAGAGGTATTTAAAATAAGACATCAGTGGTGACATTGGTAGGGCTCGGAATGCTGGTTTTCAAGTAACCTCTAGACCTGACCATTTTATGGTTTTTAGCGTGTTAACAATATGTTATAAAGCACCATTCGGTCTATTTCTCACACGACATATACGGTCAGCTAGAATTTCAGATATTGTCGATGATCTCTCAGGTCTCCTTTTTATGGCAACCGGCGCATTTCTGATAGGCACCGGTATTTTTCCCCTCTTTTTCTAGGGACTTATGGCATCCTTTGCAACTATAATGAAAAGCCTTCTGGAGCTTTATTTCAGTGATTTCTTTTTTCACCGGGTCATGGCATTCCCGGCATTTCTTTGTCTCGGCCCAAGGCACCCAGATATTTTCTTTGTCTTTGTATTCGTGGTGGCACTCCCAGCACAGAACTTTGTAGTCTCGCGCATGCTTCTTGTGGCTAAATTCAACGGGTCCCTTCCTGTCCTTTTTATATCCCTCATTATCGAGGATGAGGACATCCAGCGCCATTGTGCCGCTGTCCTCTCCAACGTGCGTAGCGTCATTCTCAGCCGCCTTCTGCGCTTCAACTTCGACCCCGACGAACATTCCGGCAGCGACCAGCAGGGTTATCAACAAAACGCCAAGAAAAGCAATCCATTTTCGACCCATCTGTAATTCCCCTTTCATATTGAAAAATAAAATCCTCTATCAGCAGTATTGCTTCAAATCTTTGTCGGTTAACATTTTTGCAAGGGCAGGGATCGTGTCAGATTTGACACTTTCTGCCCGTCCATCTTTCTGCTAAAGTTTTGAAATCAGACGGTTTCATTGCTTGCTTCAATTGTCACTTCTTCTATAAGGGTTTCTTGTGTTGTTGTCAATATCCTTTTATGCAGGTCGGTGTGTGAGTTAAAAATAACCGCCCGCTTCCCCTTTTTTTGCGGGGATTCGCTCGAGACCCGGCAACCGGGCAAGAGAATCCCTTTTTTGTCGCCACTGATACTAATTAAAGAGGGTGCGCATTCGACACATGATACCAGGGTTTTGCACCAAGCATCATAGCGATGGCTTCACGTCTTAGTAGGGGGTGGGTAAAAAATTCTGGCTTTCCTTCGGTCTTTCTGGAGAGAGGGGACCATGATAAAGGACTTGACTAATATTTCTAATGAGTTATAATAAAACTATTAAAAATAACGCTTATACCCTTACTTATTCCATCGGGGTGATAAGTGCGGTTGATAGCCACAATTAGGTCATTATTCCATTAAAACAAATAGAATTCGGAATCAGGCACACACAATCGCGATGTCATATCCATTCAGTTAGGACTTTCCACCGCTCCATGGTTTGAAGCTCCTTCCTTGAAAAACGGCTGGAAACTCTCAGCCGCCGTGCTTTTCTATCGACCTACCAAGCTATTTGCCTTTAATCGGTCAGTATGGTCCTTCCTGTTATTTCGAGCTTTTTTATTCCCCTTGAAAGAGGAGAGGTTTGAGAGACCGAAGACATGATGCCATTAAGGCGGGTCCTTGCCCCGAGGACCGTAGTGATAGTCAATAAAGGAGAATTAATAATGGATATTAAACTTCGAAGATATTTTTGCTGGTCAACAATATTTGTCGTTCTGTCATGCATTTCCTCGCATGCATCTGCATCAGAAAATAAGTCTCCTGATGGGAAAGCCGCGATTGTTAATGCGACGATTATCACCCAGGCGGATTTGGACCGGGAGGTGGGCGTTTTTCAGCAGCGGCTCATGAGCCAAGGAAAGGTTCTTAATGAGTCCCAGCTATTGGAAACGAAAAAGAGGGTTCTTGAAGGCCTTATCAACGTGGAATTACTTTACCAGGAAGCTCAAAAGCAGGGCACAGAAGTCAGTGATGAGGCGATCAACAAACAATTGGGCAATGTGAAATCGCGATTTCCCAACGAGGATGAATTCAAAAAATCGTTAAGTAAGATGAATCTTACTGAATCTTTATTAATATCTCATATTAAAAGGGCATTAATTGTCCAACAATTCATTGACGAAAAATATGCGCAAAGTGTTACTGTTTCTGAAAAAGAGACCAGGGCCTACTATGATGCCAATCCGGCCGCTTTCAAGCAACCCGAACAGGTAAAGGCCAGCCACATCCTTATTAAAGTGAGTCCACAGGCGGATGAGCCCCAGAAGGCTGCCGCCCGAAAAAAGATTGAAGTGGCTCAGCAGCGTGTCAAAAAAGGTGAGGACTTCGCTGCCGTTGCGAAAGAAGTCTCTCAGGGCCCCAGTGGTGAGAGAGGCGGGGATTTAGGCTACTTCAGAAGGGGACAGATGATGAAGCCTTTTGAAGAAGCGGCCTTTGCTTTAAAACCAGGCGAGGTGAGTGATATCGTTGAGACCAGCTTCGGGTATCACTTGATTAAACTCTTTGACAAAAAACCTGAGGGTACGCTCGCATATGAAGAAATCAAAGACAAAATTCAACCCTATCTAAAACAGAAAAAAGTTAGGGAGCAAGTAGATCTATATGTTGCGGAATTGAGGGGAAAAGCAAAAGTGGAGCAGTTTCTGAATTAGTATCTGAATGAACATTAAGAACAATGTCATCAACTTTAGAAATTTCATATAAAAAACGGGTTTCGCACGGACACTATTTGCCCACGGTAAAAGCGTATGTCTTGATCGCCTCAGCGATTTCACGGCTGAGGTCAGCGATCGCCCCGCTTTGGGCTGAGACTAGCGCCTGATAGCCCTGCGAATCTAAAAGCCGACTGAAGTCTGATTGCCTCATCAGCAGCATTTTCCTGTCTTTTTCTCTGAAGATGGCCCAGCGAGCAACCAGCGAGGCCTTTCCTCCGATGTTGCCATCCATGCGGATAACCGTAACTTCAACCTGATAATCGATCGGTGTGGGCCCCTTCCAGGGAAATATGGAAATCGCATCTGCACAGAGCAGGGTCGATAAATTTTCCACCAGAACGCGGGTAAAATTGTCCTTTAGAGGCTCTGCCCATTTGTTAAACTCGGCAAGATTCAGTTCATTTTCACTGACCCGGGTCACGATCTGCGGCCGGTCAAGGTAGGCCGGTAGCTCGACGGGACCAATCCCGATGGTGATACAGCGCTCATCTTTTGGGATCTGTGACTCTGACTTTGAGCCATCCAGCGGACTCAAAACATAAAACCTTGTGGGTGCTGAGCTGGTGCATCCTGCAAGATGCATAAGCAAAGCGACGATTGTCAGCAGTGTCAGTCGAGAAAATAAAAGAGGCATCATTTCATCTCCCTTTGGATCCACCCTTGCCGCGCAGCAGGGCTTCCGGATGACGTTCGAGATAATCCGCCCAAACACGGATGGACCGGGCAGCGGCAGACAGCTCTTTAAGGGTAGTCGTCATTTGATAAATCATTTTTGAATCCTCCCCGGTGAGACCCCGTATTGTATTAAGCGTCTTCTTGGCGTCCACCAATGCGGCAGTAGCCGATTTGGCAGTCTCATCGAGGCTGGATCCCAGCCGGGTAACTTGAACATCGACCTTTTGAATCAGTTTATCGGCATGTCTTTCAGTATCAACCACTCCTGATAAAATCGGCTTAACCTGTCTGTCCACATTCCGGGCAAGTTTACCGTAATCCTTTAGGGTTTCTTCAACACTTGATACAAGCGGCTCAATCCTGCTATCGATATTCTGTATAAGCTTGTTCAGGTTTTTTAACGTTTGTTCCAGAGCGTTCAGGCTTTCCTTCACTTCACTGGAATTCACAGCCTTTTCAATCCCGTCAACAGCCGAGAGGACTTTGCGTAAAATGTCCTCGATTGGCGCCTTCTCGATCTGATCGACCAGGTCATCTATACTGGACCTCATCGTCGGAATCTCCAGGTATTCAGAATCGCCGGCGACAAGTTTTGCAGGTTTATCAGGATGAAAATCCAGTTCCACAATTAACTGGCCCGTAACCAAATTTTGCGCGATAAGCTGGGCTCTAAGACCCCGTGCCACCAGCAAAACCAGTTGTTCTTTTGGGCTTAGATCTAAAGATTGGTCGCCTGTCAATGTAAAGTGTTTTTGCTCTACCTCGGCGAATACAGGAATCCTAAAAGTCAAATCATCAGTATTGGCAACCAGCTGGACGCGGTTTACTGATCCGATTTTAACGCCCCGGAAAACAAGAGGGGCCCCTTCATTCAGTCCTTTTACGGAGCCTTCGAAATACATGACGTAGGTCGTTTTTTTAGTCAGGAATTTTCCGCTTCCAAAAACTAAAACACCCACCACAATCAGAGCCAGTGCCCCCAGGACAAATCCACCGATAGCGGTCTTATTTGCCTTTTTGCTCATAAGATATTACTCCTTCGTGACTTCCTCTCCGCGGGTCAGAAAACGGTGAATCTTTGGATCCGGTGATTCGGCTAACAGTTTTTTGGGGTGCCCGCTGGCGATCATGGTCTTTGTTTCCGGATCAAGAAAGACCGAGTTGTCTCCAATGGCAAAAATGCTCGCCAGTTCATGGGTTACGACAACCATTGTTGATCCGAGGCTGTCCCGAAGCTCGAGAATCATGTCATCCAGGCGTCTGGAACTGACCGGGTCCAAGCCAGCCGAGGGTTCATCAAAAAAGAGAATGTCAGGATCCAGAGCCATTGCTCTCGCTACACCTGCGCGTTTCTGCATGCCTCCGCTGATCTCCGAAGGATAAAACTCCTCGAATCCGGATAGGCCTACCATTGCAAGTTTCAATGAGACCACTTCCCGAATCTGGCCAGGACTTAGATCCGTGTATTCTTCAAGGGAGAGAGCCACATTTTCAGCCAGGGTCATTGAGCTCCACAGGGCACCGCTCTGAAACATAACGCCGAAGCGTCGCATGATGTTGTCCCGATCCCCGGGCTCCGTCTCCCAAAAATTTTCACCCTCGTAAAGAACCTGACCTTTTGCGGGTTCCTTTAGCCCAACCAGAGCCCGCATGATTGTGCTCTTTCCGCATCCGCTCCCCCCCATAATGAGGAATATATCGCCGTGCTGAACCGTGAAATTGAGATTCCGCTGTATGATGAAATCACCATAGGCCATGGTGAGGTCTTTGACGGTTATATGGGCTTCTCGTTGATTCATCGTTCCCTTATACTCCCAGCACATTACACATAATCGTTATAATGGCGGTTGCAACAATGATACTCACGATTCCTGTCACCACGGCCGATGTGGCGGCATCTCCCACTGCCGAGGCGCTGCGACTGCACTGCAACCCCCTGAGACACCCGGCGAGGGCCACCAGTACGCCAAATACGGCGCTGTGAAAGAGCCCAATCCAGAAATGGTTCAGGGTAACCGAGGTCTTGGTCTGATTGAAATACTCCACCGCACTCAGATCCAGCATACCCACGCCGACGATCAACCCCCCGAGGATGCCCATCAGGTCCGCATAAAGGCAGAGCAGCGGCATCATCAGGGTGAGGGCAAGCATTCGGGGCAGCACCAAAAATTCCATAGGTGAAATCCCCAGGGTCTTCAGCGCATCGATCTCCTCATTCACCTGCATTGTACCAAGTTGAGCGGCAAAGGCAGCACCGGTACGGCCTGCCATAATAATACCGGTCATGATAGCACCCATCACCCGGACCATGGCAATGCCCACCAGACTGGCAACGTAGATCTGCGCGCCAAACATCATCAGCTGGACAGCTCCCACAAAGGCGAGAATCAACCCAACCAGCAGGCTAATGAGAGAGACAATGGGTAAAGCCTGAACCCCACATTGCTGAAGGGTCAATGTAAAGTCTGAGCGGCGGAATCGCGCTTTACCCTTTGATAGCCGGATAAGGGCCACGATGGCCTCACCAATGAAGTCAAGGACCTCACCGGCTGAATATGTGAGAGCGATGGCATTTCTCCCGATTCGGGACAGGAAAGATTCACTTATTTTCCCTCTTTGTGACGTCTTTTTTACCGGTACAGCGGATGCAAGCCTGATGAGTTTTAGAGCGCCTTCAGGGAGCCCTGTCTTTTCAACCATGATTTTTTCCTGACGACACTGGCGGATAACCTTGGTCAGGAATGTCAGCAGGCCGCTCCCCCAGTCCGTGAGTCCCTCCGTGCTAAAGACAACACGCTGGATACGAGGATCTGAATCGATTTGTTTTTGCACATCATCGGCAGATGGAAAACTTCCGCCAATCCTCCAGTCTCCCGAGAGTCGTATATGTAGCGTATCCTCTTCCGGTCGACTGAAGCTCATTTGGTATTGGCCGGACTCTATTTTCATGGGTGGCTTCACCTGGCTTTTTAAACTGCTGACAAGATCTCTTGCGTCATAGCGTAATATCTGTGACGGTCCTTCGCCGTATCCGAAGAAAAATACATTGATCTATTTTTACAAAAGAAATAGATTATCGCCACAAAAAAATTTCAGGGTTATGTATTTCTGCTTGCCGGGTAAAGCCGAACCCTGCAAAGGGGGATTTAAGGCTTTGACGTTTCCCTGACGAAAGGCGATGTCGATGCGTGATACTTTATTTCTGCAATTCTATAACAAAACAAAAAGTGGGTATTATGATCTCTGTAATGGTTTTTCAGATACGTATGATCTGTGTAAAAGCAAAGGCGATTTTTATTGGACCGAACATGAGATAGACCGTACAAGATGGTATTTAGATGAGACCTATGAAAATAGAGAACTGCCCATTAAGAAGGGCACAGTCTATATAAGTGCTATTTATATGAATCATTTGTATCAATCCTATGTGTGGGCAAAAGAATATCCGAATATTAGATTTATCGTCGGCGGGCCTATTGCAGCAGAAAGACAAATCGATAAAAGGGGTTGGCATCCTGTTTATGTAGAGATTGATAGTGATGATACGTTGCCATCCAATCTGGAGATAACCGGCAGAAGCGTGGAAGATTGGTTTGAGGTTCCAAATTTTTCCGGAAGATGGAGGGTTGATGTGCCTTCATTTGTGCCACATGACAGCCGTATCTATTTTTCATATACACTGGATAACGGATGTTATTGGCGAAAATGTATATTCTGTAACATTGCCCTTCATGCGAGGGACGTATTCCGGAAAAGAAAGGAAATGAATTATGAATTTAAAGACATGGAACATGATGGACACAAGATCGTGCGTTTAAATACAGGGTCCATAACAACAGGGTATATAAAAGAGGTTCTGCCGAAACTACCCCGGAGAGATGACCTTGAGTACCGGTTGTTCATAAGACCTGCTAAAGCGGAAAATACGGCGTTAAAGGAGCTGTTAACAGCGGAAGGCTCCATATTTCCGAAGCTTGTATTAGGTTTTGGTATGGAGTTTCCAACCAATCGTATGTTGAGATATATTGGCAAGGGGTGTAATACGGATGAGGTGTTAGACTTCCTTCGTTTATGTCGTGAAAATAAAATACACATTAATGCGAATTTCATATTGGGTTGGAACAATTTGATCGAAGAAGATATTAGAGAGTTAAAGACTTTTATGGAAAGTGTGCCTGAAAACGCTATCACTACATTTCAGATGAGATGGCTTTTAGCGCATCCCCATACAAAGGTCCACGACACCTATAAAGGGAAAGCGATCAAACTGGGGCCCTTCTATGAGGGGTTTCGTACTGAAATAAGCGACGAACAAATAGAGCTCAATAGAAAAGCAGGAGATATTATTGGCGAATACAGCGGTATTAAGCATTACAAGGTTGAGGGCATGGCAAAGATCAAAACGCATCTGGAAAAGAAATGATTAAAACTATGGGGGGCAACATGCGCCAAGGGAAAGTCAGTCTGCCGGCATCGTTTTTGATAGCCTTTTGTTTGGTCATGCTGCCTTGTGGTTGTGGGGGCGGTGGAAAGAGCAGACCCATGGGACAGCGCATCGAAAAAAAGGCGGAAAGCAAACCCAGGCTGATCGTTCTCCCACTCAAGCCTCAGGAGGGTCAGGTCTACAACGGTATTGGACTGGGGGTTCATTTCCTGCTGGGAAATGTTGTGGCCCCGCATACCGGGTTTAAAGAGTTCTGGTTTGGCTGGCGGGTAAAAAAAATCTTTCCCCAGAAGGAAAGGCTGATAGCGTATTGTCGCGGTGAGGGGCCCCCTCTTGACTTAGATAAACTTGGCAGAGAGCAGGGCATCCGTTACTGGTTAGGGGGCAGTTTTCAGCAACAGGGAAGCAGGATGAAAATCGCCCTGGTATTGACGGATATCAAGGGAGAACGGGAAGAATGGACAACTGAGCTGATTCTGGACCCAGCCGACCAGCTTATAGGATTTCGTGAAGGGTTTTTGGCCTGGTTAGATGCCTGCGGTCTTCCTTTTCCGGATGCCCAGGTGGCCAATGCCCTATGGCCAGAGAAAACCACCCTTAAAGGCCTGGATCTTCTGGGTCGGGATTTGGAAGCATATTATCTTCATGCATCCTGGGGTGACAAAAGTCCATTTGATCCCGAATTATTCGATTCTGCCATCTCTGCAGCCCCTTTCTCTTACCTGGCCCACGATCTCAAAGGCTGGGTTATGTACAGGAACAAGGATTATCAGTCAGCCGAAAAATCATTTCAATCCGCCGTCAAAATAAACCCTGCCGGTCTGGGGGCTATTTCCGGTCTAATGTGGTGTTCGGTGTATACCCATGATGTAGAGAACGCTTACAGATGGGCCATGGCAAAGGCCGACATCCGGGGAGAAAGCCGCGAGGCGGCCAGGGCCAGTGTGGACAGGCGAATGAAAAAGGCTTTGAAATAAAATACACTGAACAAAAACCTTCTCCCAGTACCCCATGATTCTGTGGAGGCAACATGTTCTCTAAAAACCAGCCCTATACATTAGACCGTCTCGTGCGTATCGTCATAACTGCAGGATTATTATGGGGTCTTGTATGGCTCTTGGGCTATTTGAGCGACGTACTCATTCCTTTTGCCGTCGCCCTGTTGATGGCCTACCTCATCAACCCGCTGGTGGCCTGGGTGCAAAAAAAGATCACTAACCGTTTTGCTGCCGTTTTTATCAGTCTGATGGGTATCCTGACGGCAGTGGTGTTTCTGGCCTGGCTGATCATACCCATGGTCGTGAGTGAAACAGCGCACATGGGGCGGGTGTTGTCCGAGGTCGTCACAAGCTCGGATGTGACCGACCGTGCGGCAAAAATTCTCCCCCCGGATCTCTGGCAGACGATAAAGGACCTAGCGGCACGACAGGAGGTCCAGGATTTTTTCAAAGCCGACAATTTTTGGAAGATTGCCGATTCTGTTGCGCGAAAGGTTTTACCGGGTGTCTGGGGGCTTATTAGCGGAACGGCAAGTTTTATATTAGGACTGGTGGGGTTGACCGTCGTCGGGCTTTATCTGATCTTTTTGCTTTTGGATTACCCCAAAGTCAGTCACGGATGGAAAGGCTTGCTACCGCCCGCCTCCAAGGACGCTGTGACTGGCTTTGTTAGTGATTTCAGCTCTGGCATGAACCGCTATTTCCGGGCCCAGGCGCTGGTAGCATCCATTACGGGGGTTTTGTTAACGGTAGGTTTTTTGATCATTGGCATGCCCATGGCGATTTTACTGGGCCTGTTTATCGGGCTCTTGAATATGGTGCCTTATCTTCAGATTATCGGGTTGATACCCGCCTTTTTTTTGGCCCTGGTCCACGCGCTGGAGACTGGCGGTAACTTATGGACGATGTTGGCGTTAACGGGTCTGGTCTTTGGGGTCGTTCAGATCATACAGGACGCCATACTGGTCCCTCGTATCCTGGGTAAGGAGATGGGCCTCAGTCCGGCAATGATTTTGCTGTCTCTGTCAATTTGGGGGAAGTTGCTTGGAATATTCGGGCTGCTTATTGCCCTGCCCATGACCTGCCTGCTCGTGGCATACTACCGCCGTTTCTTGATCCGGGCTGAAGTATCGGCAGCTTAGCCCCTCTGATTGACCGCTATTTGCCGTCGGCCACGAAGCTGAACCCGCGGTCAATACCCTTACGGTTGAGCTCGAAGAACTTTTCCTTGCCCTTGAGTGCTGCCTCCATTCCCTTAAAGGTCTCCTCAAGCGTCAATAGGGCAGTCTTGGCACAAAACGCACCGATCATGACCATGTTGCCTGCCCGTTCAGAGCCCACCTCGCGGGCCAGCTCAACCGTGGGCACCTGGAGGACATCAATATCTGTACGAGAGGGGTTTTCCTCGATGAGGGAGGAGTTGAGAACCACGAGCCCTTGCTTGGCCACCGTGGATTCGAATTTATCGAGAGAAGGGAAGTTCATGGCCACCAGGATGTCCGGGTTGGAGGCCACAGGTGAAGCGATCTTGTCTTCGGAGAGTGTGACCGTGCAGTTGGCAGTGCCCCCTCGCATTTCGGCACCATAGGCTGGAAAATAGGTGACATTTAGTCCTTTGTGCATAGCCCCATGGCTCAGGACATAGCCCATCAACAAAACACCCTGACCACCGAAGCCTGCAAAAAGCGTCCGTTTAATCATTTCTTATCCTCGTATCCTGTTTCGTCCTTGATGACACCAAGGGGATAGGTTTTGACCATTTCTTCGTTTACCCAGGCCCAGGCAGCCTTGGGGGTCATCTTCCAGTTTGTGGGACAGGGGGAGAGTAATTCTACAATGGAGAACCCCAGATCGTCCAACTGGCACTGGAACGCCTTTTTTATGGCCTTTTTGGCCTTACGTATATGTTTAAACGAACTCACCGCGCACCGCTCCACATAGACCACGCCATTGCTGATGGCCAGCATGCGGGAGATATCAATGGGCTGCCCGTGAAGCATTGGGTCACGCCCGCCCGGGGCAGTAGTCGCATTCTGGCCCAGAACAGTCGTTGGGGCCATCTGACCCCCGGTCATCCCGTAAATGGCATTATTGATGAATATGGTGGTGATCCGCTCCCCCCGGTTGGCTGCATGGATGGTCTCGGCTGTGCCGATGGCCGCCAGATCTCCGTCACCCTGATAGGTCAGGACGATCTTATCCGGATGAACCCGTTTGACACCGGTGGCCACGGCCAAGGCCCGCCCGTGCGGGGCCTCAACCATATCAAAATTAAAATAGTTATAAGCCAGTACAGAACAGCCCACCGGTGGGACACCAATCGTTTTCTCGCGCAGACCCAATTCATCCAGACACTCGGCCACCAGCCGGTGAGCGATGGAGTGCCCACAGCCAGGGCAGTAATGGGTTGGGTTTTTCTTGAGAGACTCAGGCCAACCAAAGACCTGTTTATAAGCAACTTCAGCACTCATATTTCAATCCTCCGTCCCACCTTGCCGTCGCCTTTGGCGACTGAGCGCAAAAAATTGGCTACTTCGGCCGGTGTGGGGATGTTACCGCCAGGTATGCCATAGAAGTAGATCTCGGCGCGTTCACCGACCGAAAGGATGACATCTTCGACCATCTGGCCCAGGCACAATTCAAACACAGCCACTTTGCGTCCATTTTTAGCCAATTCCCGCAAGGTCGTCATAGGGTAAGGCCACAGGGTGATTGGCCGGAACAGGCCAACGGCCAGGCCTTCAGATCTCAAATCATCCATAGCGCTTTCAGCAATGCGTGCAGCCGTACCATAGGCCACCACAATAATGTCCGCATCTTCGGCATTTTTAGTTTCCCAGCGTTGCTCTTCAGCCTTTATCCGATCAAATTTTTTCTGCAACTCCAAGTTATGGGTATAAAGTTCGCCCTGACCCAGCAGCATGGAAAAAATAGCCCGTGGCTCCCGACCGTCACAGCCGGTTAACGCCCAGTCTTTTTGGGGCAGGTCTTTTATATCAATAAAATCAGGAAAAACAACAGGCTCCATAACCTGACCCATCAGACCATCACCCAGGAGCATGACCGGGTTGCGGTATTTGTCGGCCAAGTCAAAGGCCACAAAGGTCAACTCTGCCAGTTCCTGACAGCCGGACGGGGCCAATACAGGGGTACGGTAGTCACCGTGGCCGCCACCCCGCGTGGCCTGGAAGTAATCAGCCGCCGAGGCCGCTATATTGCCCAGACCCGGTCCACCGCGCATCATATTGATGATGACCCCAGGCAGCTCCATACCGGCCATATAGGATATCCCCTCCTGCTTTAAGGAGATCCCGGGCGACGACGACGAGGTCATGACCCGGCCTCCTGCAACAGAGGCGCCCAAGACCATATTGATTGAAGCCACCTCGCTTTCGCCCTGGATGAAGGTCCCGCCCACGTCGAGCATGCGGGCAGAGAGATACTCGGGCAGTTCATTCTGAGGCGTGATGGGATACCCAAAATAGTAACGGCAGCCCGCGCGGACGGCCGCCTCACCGACCACGTGGGAACCGCGCATTAACATCTTTTCACTTGGCACGATACACCTCTATGGCTACTTCAGGGCAGACCGTGGCACACTGGGCGCATCCGGTGCAACCTTTTTCGCCTTCTGATACGTTTTCCTTGAATCGAGCCGGAGAGTAGCCCTTTTTATTGAGCGATCTGTCCACTTCAATTCTGTTGGTCGGACAGACCTCGATACAAATTTGACACCCCTTGCATCGCTCTCGGTCGATCGCTATTTTGCCTTTTATTGTGTTTTTTGCCATGACCTTAAGCCGATCGTGTTTAATGGCACCTGCTCTACCCACTTTATCGGATAAATTATCCGGCTGTCAGAATATGAGACAGCCTCTCAGACGCCGTGTTTTTGCCAAAAAATATATTTGTTTATGCGCCTATTCTTCTTTTGTCAAGGCTTTTATCTTATTTTTTTCAAAAAAAATGACAAAATAATAATCTAAGTTAGTTCGCTCCGCTCATGACACCCAGCGAGGGGAAAATTTCCATTGCTCAACCACTTCATTTTTTCTTTACCATTCGATTTCATATGCAGGATAAAACTGCAGACCTTAAAACCTTCATAGTTTCAATTAGTTATAAAAATTTCGAGAGGTTTAGGGAGAGCCTTGAAAAAAGCTTTGAAAAAAAATATGTCTTTCTGCTATACTCGGCAGCGCTTGGGGCTTTATTCAATATTGTTTACTTTTGCAGGTTATAAAAAATCAGGAGTTAAAATGGTCTCTGAAAGTGTAATTGTCATAGATGGTCAAGAATTCTCTTTTTCACCGGGTGAAACCATTCTGCAGGTGGCACAACGAAACGGTTTCGATATTCCCACCCTCTGCTATTTGAAAGGGGCCTCACCCACAGGTGCCTGCAGAATTTGCTTGGTCGAAGTGGAAGGCTCTCAAAACCTTGTGGCATCATGTGCGACACCCGCGGCACCTGGAATGGTGGTCAGGACTGAAACCCCACGGGTTGTCAATTCACGGCGCACGAATCTCGAGCTTTTGCTGGCTTCCGGCCAACATAACTGTCTGGTTCAAGACCTGAGCATGGATTCTTGGACCGACTTCCAGTTAAAGTCCATGACGGCAAAGGAGCATGAGGATCTTTGTCCTGCCTATGGGGAGTGCCGTCTGCAGGACCTGGCCGTCCGGTACCAGGTGAAGACAAACCACTTTGCACCTGCTGAGGTCAGCTATCCCATTGAAAACGTAAACCCTTTTATAGTACGCGATTTTTCTCGATGCATCCTCTGCGGTCGATGTGTTCAGGCCTGCAATGAAATTCAGGTCAATAACGCCATAAGTTTCGATCATAAGGGCAGTAAATCCAAGATTGTCACAGAGGGCGACCACCCGTTGAAGGATTCCATATGTGTTTTCTGCGGGGAATGTGTTCAGGTCTGCCCGGTAGGCGCCCTTATTCCAAAAGAAGATCTTTTGTCGGAGCACGCTTTAAACGAAACCAAAAAGATTCGAACCACCTGTTCATACTGCGGTGTTGGGTGTCAGCTCTATCTCCATGTAAGAGAAAATAAGGTGGTCAAAGTCACCGGTGTGGAAGATGTGGGCCCCAATTTTGGAAGTTTGTGTGTGAAGGGACGGTTTGGATACGACTTTATTCACGATCCGGAGCGACTCAAAACCCCACTCATCAAAGAGGACGGCAAATTCAGAGAGGCTTCATGGGATGAAGCGCTTAATCTTGTTGCGGAAAAACTGACCCGCATCAAAAAGGAGTCGGGCCCGGATGCCATTATGGTATTGAGCAGTGCCCGTGTTACGAATGAAGAGAATTATCTCGCTCAGAAATTTACAAGGGCCGTGATTGGAACCAATAACATAGACCACTGTGCCAGGCTCTGACACTCCTCGACCGTGGCCGGTCTGGCTGCAGCCTTTGGAAGTGGCGCCATGACAAATCCCATTGGGGACATCGAAAAGGCCGACGTCATCTTGATTACAGGGTCAAACACCACTGAGAACCACCCTGTGCTATCCTCTTATGTAAAACGGGCGGCGGTTTATAAGGGGGCAAAGCTGATCGTGATTGATCCCCGTAAGATTCCCATTACGCGGTTTGCCGACATCTGGTTGAGGCCGAATCTTGGAACGGATGTGGCCTATCTTAACGGAATGATGCATGTTATCATCAAAGAAAATCTGTATGATGAAGACACCGTCACATCCCGTACAGTGGGATTGGATGATTTGAAAAAGTCTGTCGAAAAATATACCCCTGAATATGTTGAGGAAATTACAGGAATCCCCAGCGATAAGCTTATAGAAGCGGCCCGTATGTATGCCCAAGCACCTGCAGCGTCGATTCTTTACGCCATGGGCATCACCCAGCACACGACTGGGACGGATAACGTAAAATCCCTCGCTAATTTGGCCATGCTATGCGCTAATGTGGGCAAAGCGGGCGGCGGGGTCAATCCGCTTCGAGGTCAAAACAATGTCCAGGGGGCCTGCGACATGGGTGCCCTGCCGAATGTGTACACCGGGTATCAGCCGGTTGTCGATCTCGCTATCCGGGACCGCATGGGGAAGGCCTGGGGCGTGGAAAACCTCCCAGAGAATCCCGGTATCACCGTAACCGAAATGATGGAAAAGGCCCATGAGAGAAAAATAAAAGGAATGTACATCATTGGTGAGAACCCTATGATTTCAGATCCTGATTTAAGCCATGCCGAGAAAAGCTTGGAAAACCTGGATTTCCTTGTGGTGCAGGATATATTCCTCACGGAAACGGCACAAATGGCTGACGTGGTGCTCCCTGCTGCGACCTTTGCCGAGGAAGATGGGACTTTTGTCAATACAGAGAGAAAGGTCCAGTTAATTCGAAAGGCAGTTGATCCCCCTGGGGATGCAAGGGAAGACTGGAAGATTATTGCCGATCTGTCAGGCCGAATGGGATATCCCATGAACTACGGGAACGCAGAGGATATCATGGCGGAAATCGCCGGAGTCACCCCATCTTACTGCGGGATAAATTATGATCGTCTGAAAAATGAAGGAATCCATTGGCCCTGCCCTGCAACGGATCATCCGGGGACCCCCTGTCTCCATGTTGATCAGTTTACATGCGGGCTCGGGGTCTTTCATGCCATAGATTTTATACCGCCTGCAGAATTGCCGGACGAGGAATATCCCCTGTATCTAACTACGGGCCGTGTCCTTTATCAGTTTCACACGGGCACGATGACCATGAAATCAGAGGGTCTAAATGAGCTTGCGCCTGAGAGCTTTGTAGAGATCTCAGCGCAGGACGCAGAGACCTATGCAATAGAAGATGGAGATTCACTGAAAATTTCATCGAGAAGAGGTGAGATTGAAGCAAAGGCTAAGTTATCAGAAAAAGCAGTCAAAGGCACGATTTTTATACCCTTTCATTATGCCGGTGCTGCTGCTAACAAACTGACCAATACGGCTCTTGATCCGACGGCCAAAATCCCTGAGTTAAAGGTATGTGCCGTACGGATTGAGAAGGCTTAGACACAGAAAGGATAGATATGGAAAATCTTGTCTTCTCCACCTGGGGCAACTGGAAGGACAGCCCGGGGACCGCACAAACGGATAATCTCCCTGCCCAGTTCGGCAAGGGAAAACCCCTTAAGGCCTTTATGGGCTGGGATGGCATGTTTGTCCGGGATGCCACTGTAAATATTGTTGATATGACGCGGGAATATGCGACCCACGTTGCAGATCAGTCCTGCGGGCATTGCACACCGTGCCGAGAGTGCACGTATCGAATAAAGGAGACGCTTGAACGTATCTGCGAGGGGAAAGGTGTTGAGGACGACCTGGACATGGTGGAATACATGGCTCGATATGTCATGGATAGCTCTTATTGCGATATTGGGCTGACATCTCCACGCCCGATTCTGGACGCAATTGAAAATGGCCGGGCGGATTTCTTGAGGGCCATACAGGAAAAAAAGCCAATCCCCAGGGGAAATTATGTTGCCAAGATTACTGCGCCGTGTATCAATGCATGTCCATCTCATCTGGATATCCCCGGCTATGTTGAAAAAATCCATTTGGGCCAATGGCAGGAGGCCCTTGAAATTATCCGCAGAGACTGCTGCCTGCCAGGCACGATTGGACGGGTGTGTGTAAGACCCTGTGAGTTCAGCTGTCGGCGTGGACTGATGGACGAACCCATCGCTATCAAGGCCCTTAAGCGTTTTGCCGCCGATCAGGAATTGATCCAGGGCGCTGAACCCCGTTTCTCCACTCCCGAGACAAAAAAAGAAAAGGTGGCCATTATCGGTGCAGGACCGGCCGGACTGGCCTGTGCTTACTACCTTGGAAAAAGAGGATACAAAACAACCCTTTTCGAAGCCATGCCTGAACCGGGCGGCATGGCCAAGGCGGGCATCCCTGATTACCGCCTCCCTCCGGATATATTGAATTACGAGGTATCGCAGGTAGAAAAGCTGGGGGCAGAAATAAAATACGGGGTCAATGTAGGAAAGGATATGACCCTTGAGGACCTGACAAAGAAAGGATACAAGGCTGTCTTTGTCGGCGTCGGGGCACCGGAAGCGTCTGCTATGCGCTGTGAAGGAGAGGACGCAGGATATGAGCGATTCATGACCGGGATCCACTTCCTGCGTGAGATTGCATTTGGCCGTACACCCATTGAAGGAAAGAAGATAGCCGTTATTGGGGGCGGTAACGTGGCCATGGATTGTGTGCGCTCTGCCATGCGCATCGGCTTTGACGACGTCAACTTGATTTATCGCCGGACTGAGGCCGAGATGCCGGCCGATCCTGTAGAGATCGAGGAGGCCAAGGAAGAGGGGATCAAATTCAACTTTCTGGTCCAGCCCATTAAGATCTTAGCCGAAAACGGCAAGGTGTCCGGGCTGGAATGTCTAAAAATGGAGTTGGGCGAACCTGATGAGTCCGGCCGACGACGACCCGTCCCTATTGAGGGAAGTAATTTCATAATCGAGTGTGATGCCATGGTACCTGCCATCGGGCAGGTTGTGGTCGTGGACCGCGTGATGCCCGAGGGCACAGAACTGACCCGCTGGAAAACCCTCGTGGTGGACGATATCACGTTTCAGTCGTCACAACCAAATGTTTTTGGCGGCGGAGACTGCATCACCGGGCCTGCCACCCTGATCGGAGCCTTGGCAGCAGGGAAGAATGCTGCCCGATTTATTGCCCACTATCTTGAAACAGGCGAGTGCAAACCGGAGGATGCCGACTGGATGGAAAAAATAATCGGTGATCTGGGGGTCTATGATAAAGAGGAGACCATGCCCTTTGCCGGCCAGACCCAGAGACCTCGCCAGGCTGCCCTTGATCCATCCGTCAGAACCAAAGATTTTAAGGAGGTCGAATCGGGCTTTTCCCTCTCAGACGCCTTTAAGGAAGCATCCCGCTGTCTGCGCTGTTACCGGATTGGACTGGCCGCTGTTTAACTCAATCCGAAATTCTCATTACCGCCTCGGGGGACAGTCCAGTGGCCCTGCCGGAAAATCAACCTCAGGCCCTTGCTGGTTTTCCTTACCTGGTGCCGATGAGGACTATAAACAGAGCATTTTCAGGTGATTTTTTTGAAAAGGGCACTTACCTTAACAGAGATCGAAAATACCCTTCACCATCTAAACTACCGCTGGAACCTCGAGGCATTCGCGTTATGGAAAGGAGATCGGGCTCCGTTTGAGGCCTACAGGATTTACGAGGGATATGAAAATTTTATAAACCTCAAGACATTGGGTCCCATTGATGAACTTGAGGATAAAACTGCGAGAAAACGCCTCCGATATGCCCTGATCGATCATTACCTGCAGTCCATTCTGCTGCCCCATGAGAACGAAATGCGGTCATGGATGAGAGGGGCAAAAGCCCATGTTAAGAACGAGAAGATCCGTTTTCGAGATATCATCCCGTGGTGTCAGAAATCCAGTACATACGAAGACAGAAGACGCCTTGCCAAAGAGACCGGTCCCCTTTGTAAATTCCTAAAACCATTTGTCCTTAATTACTGGAACATCCTGCTGGAAATCCTCAATAATGAGTTGGGCTATGAATATTATCTGGATTACTGCCATCAGAAAAAAGAAATTGATTACCACGGCTACTATAATATCCTCAAAAGCCTGCTTACAGAGACCGAAGATCTTTATTTTTCTGCGATGAAACAATGGTCCCGTCAGCAATTCAACCGACCGTTGAGTGCACTATCCCGGTTCGATGCCATTTTTCTCCTGGGCTTTGGGGCGTTTGATGGACTTTATCCCAATAAACCCATCGAAGAATTAACCGGGTTTTTTAACTACTGGGGAATAGATATCGAACATACACCCGGTCTTAATCTGGAGCTGGGAAAAGAAGAAGGAAAAAGCGCGCAGGCCATGTGCTTTATTCTTGAGGTTCCAGAAGAGGTCTATATCATGATGAAGCCAGAAGGGGGATGGGTTGATCTGGAAACGCTCTGGCATGAACTGGGTCACGGTCTTTCAGCGGTTTTCACATCACCCGATCTACCCATTGTCGCCCGTGATATGGCCACTTCTCACAGCCTGTCTGAGTCTTTTGCCTTTCTTTTGCAGAATATAACCTTATCTGTACCTTTTTTAGGGGATTACCTCGGGCTGAACGCATCGGATTCAGAAAAATTGTCTTATTATAAAACACTAAAGGATTTCTCCGTGTTTCGGCGATACGCTGCAAAATTTCTGGCAGAATATGAGATGTTTTCGAGCGGTGATCTTTCAAACGGTAATCCCTACGCGGAATTAATGGCTCGCCATACAGGCTTTTATTATCAACCCGAGAGTCACCTATTTGATCTGGCCCCCGAATTCTACAGCCTGGATTATGTTCTGGGATGGCTGGCAGAGGCTATTATGGAAGAGCATCTAAGGGACTTATTGGGAACCCGCTGGATGTTTCGCCCTGAAGCGGGTCATATCCTCAAGAGATGGTGGAAGCAAGGGAATCGTCATGATGTTTTTGAATTTATGAAGACAAATGGCCTTGGCTCTCTATCACCGAAAGCACTTGTAAGACGATGGAAGGGTGTTTTAAATTAACAATGACTTGGTTTTTTTAAAATAATGTGGTAAATTAGGGGTAGTTTTCAAAACAATAAAAGAAGGGATCAGGAGACTGTCTGAGAATGTGATATTTTTTCCAAGATCAAGGAAGGCGAAAATTGTAACCACAGTAATACAGTTAAGTATTTCGAGGATTATAATTTGAGTCTGACGCAGAGATTGGGGAAAATAGCCATTCTCGGTCAGTTTCCAAGCAGCACGTTTGATTGTTTCGACTTACTTTAAAATATGGATACAGAAATAATAAATAGAGAAAAGCAAATAGACCCGGATTCTGAAAAGGCATTAAAGGATATCAAAGATAGCGCTGTGATGTTAAGTTTGGCCAGCGAGTACCTGTGTGAAGATCATTTTTTGGAAAAAATCGGTGCTGACATTGAAAAAAATATTGAAATTGTAAAAACACATGTTGAGGATCTCAAAAAGCAGTTTGTGGGCAAACCCGTTGCTGAAGTGGATTTGAAAAAGCCTGTAGATCGTGTTGCCCGTTTTGCAGGGCGCCTGCAAAAGGCGAGTGATGGTACCCGGCAAAAATGTGCTCAGGGGGAACTGGGTGAGGAGCTCGATGAAAGCGTTAAAGCCTTGATCAATGAGATTGGTGCATTAAAAGAGAGGATAGAGGGACGATCTGTTTCCTATACCGCCGCTGATTCTGCTTTGGGTTTCCTGGGTCGCTTCAAATTCATCGTTCGTTCACTCGTCGTCACATCCAAGTTTACGCTCAGGATATCGGCCCTCTTTGTCCTTATTTGCCTGATGATATTCTTTTATCTGCTCATCACTATGGAAACAGAAAAAGTTCCCCTTGAAAGGGTTGAGCAGAGTCGG
>Ga0180435_10001734_pt1 | contig 22473 bp, 19 predicted proteins | sample SS_ome_3_FD_132467 | JGI IMG/M metagenome (GOLD analysis project Ga0180435, IMG submission 132467) | Hypersaline lake sediment archaeal communities from the Salton Sea, California, USA - SS_3_S_1 metaG | ecosystem: Environmental > Aquatic > Non-marine Saline and Alkaline > Hypersaline >...
GTAATAAAATAAATCAATATCTTCCTGAAATCATATGGAATGCGGAAGTGTTTCCGCGACAGCAGGTAAGACAGGGTGATCATTACGGAGTAGCACAGGAGATGTCCCCATGCGGAAGCGATGTATCCAAACCCGGGAACAAAGGCGATATTGACAAAAATGGTAATGAGTGCACCTGTGAGCACGAGCATTGCTCCAATCATCGTCTTGTTCTCCAGTTTGTACCAGATTGAGAGGTTGAAAAAGATCCCGATCAACAGGTTGGCCATCAGCACAACCGGGACAATGTGCACTCCTTCCCTGAATTCCGGGCCGATAAACAGCTTGAAATATTCAAGGTAGACGTTCACCACCAGGAAGATCAGCAAGCCCGGGATAATGTAGTACTTCATCACATCCGCATACAGTATTTTGGCGTCCTTTTCACCGGATTTTGAAAAGAAAAATGGTTCTGCTGCATAACGGAAGGCCTGCACATAAAGGGTCATGAGCACCGCGATCTTGTAATTTGCCCCATAGATCCCCAGTTGTCCCATGGGATCAGATGCCGGATCGAGCAGGTGCTTCAACAGGGCACGGTCGAGTGCTTCATTCACAGCTCCTGCCAGTCCGGCAATCAGCAGTGGATAGGAATACTTCAGTACCTGCCTGAAAAGCTGCAGGTCGAATTTACCTTTCAGGAATGCGAAGATTTCTGCAGAGAGCAGGACCATCTTCAACAGGGAGGAAACCAGGTTGGAGATCAGCACATACCCCACTCCTATTGACGGGTTGTAGATCTTGCTGATCCATTCTACCGTTTCGTAGTTATCCCGGCAATACCTGATAAAAAACAGGTTCAGACCAATGTTGACAGAAATCTCAATGATCCGGATCAACGCATATTTTTTTGCCTTGTTGTTGAGCCTGATCCTTGCAAAGGGAATTGCCGTAAAAGCATCTGCTGCAACAATGATCGCAAGCCAGAGAATATACTCAGGATTACCACCATAACTCAGCCATTCCGAAAGTGGCTGCAGCAGTATCCGGATCACAATCACAAACAACAGGGAGGTTGAAAAAACCGAAAGCAGGATGCTGGTATAGATGGAGTCTTTTTTGTTACTGTTGCTGGCAAACCTGAAATACCCGGTTTCCATTCCATAGGTCAGCACAATCAGCAAAAGTACCACATATGCATATAATTCCGTGATGATTCCATATTCCCCTGTATCAAATCTCCTGGTATAAAAAGGGGTAAGAATGACAAAGTTCAGCAAGCGTGGTAAAACGATGCCCATGCCATAAACAGCGGTTTGACCAAATAGTTGTTTTATCGGGTTCATCTACTGCTCTGCCAGGTTTTCTATTGCTTCATCAATGGAAGCAAAGGTAAACTTATATCCTTCATCGAGAAGCTTTTTTGGATAAACAGTTTGTCCCTTTGTCACCACGATTGCCGCTTTTCCCATGACAATATGCATCAGGAAACCTGGAATGGGAAGCAATGCTGGCCTGTGCAGCTTTTTCGCAATTGTCCTGGTGAACGTTTTGTTGGTTACCGGGAAGGGGGCGGTAAAATTGTATACCCCTTCCCCTTTTTGATCCAGGATATGTGCAATGGCCCCGGTTACATCCTCAATATGAATGAACGAGTACACCTGTTTCCCGGAAGCGATCACACCACCCAGTCCCCATTTAAACAGTCTGAAAAGTTTCGGCAGCGCACCCCCGTCGGCGCCCAGTACCATACCGAACCGCATTTTTACCACCCTTACATCATCTGTCACATTTTCAGCTTCAGCTTCCCAGTCCCGGACCACTTTTGCAAGAAAATCATCAGCATATGCCCGGGAGTCTTCGGTATGTTCCGCCTGGTTCCTGTAGATACCGATGGCAGAAGCGGTCATAAACACTGCTGGCTGCTGTTCTGCAAGGCTGATGGCGCGCACCAGCTGGTGGGTAACATCGATACGGCTGCTGTGTATTTTCTTCCGGTTCCTTTTTGTCCACCGTGAAGAAATGCTGAAGCCAGCTGTATTGATCAGCACATCACTACCCGATATTTTTTGTGCCAATGCGCTCGCTGAACCGTACAGATCCTTTCTTGACAGCAGGATAAAATCGTGTGCATCTAACCTTTTCCTGATGTGCGAACCAATAAAACCATTGTATCCTGCAAGCGCTATGACCATAATTTTATATTTTCGTTGTAAAACATATTGAAGATACGGAATGTTATGCAATTGTCTTCCACCAAAACAATAACAATTATGATACGCAATTTATTTTTAAGTGTTCTGCTGGCAGGAATGATGCCTGCGGTTCATGCGCAGCAAGCAACAAGCAGCAACGGGCAGGTGATCGTTATGGAAACATCACTGGGCAATATAGAATTGTTGTTGTATGACGACACACCGTTGCACAGGGACAACATGATCAAGCTGATTAAAGACGGATATTACGATGGTCTTTTGTTTCACCGGGTCATCAAGAATTTCATGATCCAGGGCGGGGATCCCCATTCAAAAGGAGCTGAAAAAGGGCAGCGGCTCGGGACCGGCGGACCAGGGTATACCATTGAAGCCGAGATAAGAGAACAATATTTTCATAAAAAAGGAGCATTGGCTGCCGCGCGGCAGGGTGATGCTGTAAATCCTGAAAAAAGATCCTCCGGATCACAGTTTTACATTGTACAGGGACAGGTTCTGAATGAAGCGCAACTGGCCACCCTGCAAACCAGCGGGGTGCGTGATCCCTTCACGCCTGCGGAGATTGAAGCATATACGACCATTGGCGGAACACCGCATCTTGACGAAGGCTATACTGTTTTCGGAGAGGTCATCAGCGGGTTGGATGTTCTTGATGCCATTGCTGCGATGCCTACCGACAACAATGCCCGTCCGCTGGATGATATCGTTTTTTCCATTCGTCTCAAATAGTGGCTGTTGTTGATTTTTATTACCTTTACCGCCTCATAATCATTGACCATGGAGGAGAAAATCAGACAATTGCTGGAAGATGCGAAGCGTTTTGAAGCCGACAGTCCTGAAGCCGTTGAAGCATTCAGGATACAGTACCTGGGTAAGAAGGGACATCTGAATGCACTTTTTGCTGATTTTAAGTCGGTTCCGGCTGAGAAGAAAAAAGAAACAGGTCAGCAGATCAATACACTCAAGCAATATGTAACCGCTAAAGTGGAGGAGATGAAGGCCGTACTTTCTGCTTCATCCGGAGCGGATGCAATTCCCGACATGACGGTACCCGGCAAGCACATGCCGTTGGGTGCGCGTCATCCCATCTCAATTGTTCGGAACCAGATCATTGATATATTTACCCGTCTTGGGTACAATATTTCAGAAGGTCCCGAAATAGAAGATGACTGGCATGTATTTTCAGCATTGAATTTTCCTCCCGAACATCCAGCCAGGGACATGCAGGATACTTTTTTCATTGAAAAGGATCCCGATGTGTTGCTTCGGACGCATACCTCCTCTGTGCAGGTACGTGTTATGGAAAACACCCAGCCTCCCATTCGCACGATTTCGCCCGGAAGGGTATTCAGGAATGAGGCGATTTCAGCCCGGGCGCATTGTATATTTCACCAGGTAGAAGGATTGTACATTGATGAAAACGTGTCATTTGCGGATCTGAAGCAGACATTGATGTATTTTGCCAAGGAGATGTTCGGAAGTGAGACAGAAACACGATTCCGTCCTTCATTTTTTCCATTTACCGAGCCATCGGCTGAAATGGATATCAGTTGCAGGATTTGTGGCGGCAAGGGATGCAACGTCTGCAAATACACTGGTTGGCTGGAGATCCTTGGTTGTGGCATGGTACATCCCAATGTACTGGAACACTCGGGTATCGACAGTAGCAAATTCACAGGTTTTGCCTTTGGTATGGGCATTGAGCGCATCACCATGCTCAGGTACGAAGTAAAGGACCTGCGTTTGTATTTTGAAAATGATGCGCGGTTCCTGGAACAATTTTCCGCAGCATTTTAACGATCAGACGGTTTCTCCGTTCAGCCTGATCTCGTGTGCCACAGGGAAAGAGTCCTTGTAGTTGGCAGAAACCCCGCAATACCTGTCTTTGGAAAGATCCACGGCCTTCTGAATTTTATCTAAGGGCAGGTCTTTGCCTGAAAATTTATAAATCACCTTCATGGAAGTAAATGGTTTGGGGAATTCCTCATCCATATCGGCGTCGATGGAAATGGTAAGTGCATCGTATTCCACGCGCATTTTCCGAAGAATGGAAACCACATCCATACCTGTGCATCCTGCAAGCGCAAGCATCATCAAGGGTTTTGGCCTGGGACCAGAGTTTTTGCCTCCAACTGATTCATCTGCATCAATATATACCTTGTGTCCGTTGATTTCGGTTTCGAAAGCCATTCCACCGAGAAAGTCGAGATCGAGTTTTTGTTTCATATGTTTTTTATAATGGTTACAGTATCCAACAATAGTATCAAATCAGGAGCGAAAATGTTCAATCCGGGATATACAATTGTAAGCAGCAGCAGAAACATGTGGGATAAAAAACAAAAATCCCGGTAAGTCCGGGATGAAGTAAAAAAATGCTGAGACTGCCTGGTGAATATCAGTCGAGATACTTATTCAGCAAAATATGTCCGATAAGTCCAACAACAATCAGAACAAGGCTGACAGCCAGTGTGGAGTTGGTATGTGTTTCTTTGAAAACGGCAATACTTAAAATCACAACACCTGCGATAATGCTCAGGATACCCAGATTTTTAAGAATTTCTTTCATGCGTATATATTTTAATTATAGTTTTAATTTACAAGTTGTTATAAATATCATTTTTTCTTCTGGAAATTAGTTGCCTCACAACATATTGTATTTTTAATGGTGTTCGGCGAACCCTCATTCTGAAGCTAAAAAGCGCTGTAGAATATATACATTTTCATATGTAAATATACTGTTGAAATAAGTAAATCAAATGATGAGGGTTTCATAGTGGAATGCTTTGATTTTCACGTCAAATATAATATAAAAATATCAAAACAATAGGCTCTGATCTCCTTTATATTTCCCCAAATGTTTGTAAGCAATTTCAGTGGCTTCACGGCCGCGCGGCGTTCTCTTGATGTATCCCTCCTTGATCAGGAAAGGTTCATATACCTCTTCGATGGTACCGGCTTCTTCTCCCACGGCAGTGGCGATGGTAGTGATACCGACCGGTCCTCCCTTGAATTTATCGATGATGGTTGAAAGGATCCTGTTATCCATCTCGTCGAGTCCTGATTTGTCGATATTCAGTGCTTCCAGTCCGTACCTGGTGATTTGCAGGTCGATCATACCTGTTCCTTTTACCTGGGCAAAATCCCTGATCCTGCGAAGCAATGCATTTGCGATCCTTGGAGTTCCCCTGCTGCGTGAAGCAATCTCCTGTGCCGCCTGCTTTTCAATTTCCACATCCAGGATATCAGCTGAACGGTTCACGATACCAGTAAGTATCTCTGCATCATAATATTCGAGGAGTGAATTGATCCCAAACCTGGCCCTCAGCGGGCCAGTCAGTAATCCTGAGCGGGTAGTTGCTCCGATGAGTGTGAATGGATTCAGTGTAATCTGTACAGAGCGTGCTGCCGGACCTTTGTCGATCATGATATCGATTTTATAATCCTCCATGGCAGAATAGAGGTATTCTTCCACGATAGGCGACAACCTGTGGATTTCATCAATAAAGAGCACATCTCCCTCTTCCAGTCCTGTCAGCAACCCGGCCAGGTCACCAGGTTTATCCAATACAGGTCCTGACGTGGTTTTGAGGCTGACTTCCAGTTCATTTGCTATGATATTGGCCAGGGTGGTTTTCCCGAGTCCCGGGGGTCCGTGCAGCAACACATGATCCAGGGCTTCATCCCTCAGATTGGCTGCCTGCACAAACACCTTCAGGTTATCGGTAATTTTTTTCTGCCCTGCAAAATCGCTGAAGGTCAATGGTCTCAGTTGCCGGTCCAGTTCCTGGTCCTTCTGTGTCAGTTCATCTTCCCTGAAATCAAAGTCTTCCTTATTTGCCATTTACTGTATGCGTTTTATATCACCTTCGGGCAACCTGGTCCTGATACCATTGATCCTCACTTCCATGTTGTTTCTGTAAGTGATGGCAATTTCAATATTTCCTGACCGGTCATATTTCCGCCAGGTCTTTTCCCTCACCCCGTTCTCATAATACTGTTCTTCGCGAATGGTTCCGTCCTGGTAAAAATAAATTTGTCTTCCATGGGGCATTCCCTGTACATAATTGCCTTTAAAATGAACGGAACCATCGTCAAAATAATAGGTCCATTCTCCTTCTCTCAGTCCAAAGATATATTTTCCTTCTTCCCTGTGGTCGCCCACATCGTATTTCCAGGGTCCATCTTTTTCACCGCTGATATAGCCTCCTTCTGCGATAACAATTCCCTGCTCATCGTATTCAACAGCAAATCCGTCCTCTTGTCCGTTGAAATAAGATTCTTCCCTCCACACCTGTCCTGTTTCATAATACCAGGTCCATTGTCCGTCATTCCTTCCGTTGAGAAAACTACCCCTTTGTTCCACCTTCCCATTCCGAAAGTAGAAGGTCCATTCTCCGCTCTGCCTGTTGCTCCTGTATGTTCCTTTTGCACGCACTTCACCTCCGGGGTAAAAATCGGTCCATTCTCCTCTCCTGTTCCCTTGTTCATCAACGATTCCTTCGGCGGTTTTCTGTCCGTTTTCATTATATACATATGCATTGGTCACCGTACCAGTACTATCGAAAAAGCGGTGAATACCTATCGGTGTTCCTTCCTTGTATCCTCCCGAAAAAATGAGTCTTCCCTGTTCATCGAAAGTTCTTCTGAAATCGATGATTTCCCTGGCCTCCTCATCAATTTCTTCAATTACCGCACCGCGTTCATACCTGAGTGTCTGGAGTAATTTTCCCTGTTCATCGTATTCCCTGAAGTATCCATGCAATTCCCCATCCAGGTAATTTTCTTCTCTTTTTACTGATCCATCTTCATAAAAAGTTTTGTAAGTACCTTGTTTCAGACCATCTGCATTGGTTCTGTTGATCCGTTCACGGCTGATCAAATAATCGTCCTGGTATTGTTCCAGAGAAATGACTGTACTGTCCCTGTCAAACTGTTTTGCGTACCCTTCTTTTTTTCCATTCCTGAAAAACAGGATTTTCTCCAGCTCACCGGTCTTGTAGTAGTAAAATGAATTTCCCTCTTTCCTGTCGTTAATATATAATTCTTTGGAAACCAATGTCCTGCGTCCTGGCATTTCCGGATTGTCATAGCTATACGTATAGGTATAGCCACTTTTTTTGCCCAGCTGGTAGTTGATCACCTGTACGAGTTCTCCCGACTGGTTATAGAAATTCCAGGTGCTGTCGAGCAAAAAATTAAGTCTTTTACCTTCCGATTTTATAACGCCTGTTACGTAATAGGTTTTCCAGTAACCATCGGGTTTTCCTTCTCTCACAAATCCTTCACTTGATACCTGTCCATTGGGATAATAGATTTTCACCGGACCATTTTCAACGTCCAGCTGTCCCTGTACAGGCTGGTGCAAAAGTGAAACCAGTAAACCCACCAGCAGTGGCAGAAAATGTACTATTTTTTTACGTGTCAGCAATGATCTATAATCCCAGTTTATCGGATATTTCGAGCATCCTGCGTATGGACCCTTCTGCCTGTTTCATCAGTGTCGTGTCCATCACAATTTCAGGCTGCTCATATTTCAGTGTATTGTATATTTTATTAACGGTTATGAGCTTCATATATTTGCAGTCGTTGCAGGCACATGTTGAATCTTTCGGGGGGGCTGCAATGAAATGTTTTTCCGGTCGCGCCAGTTTCATCTGGTGCAGGATTCCCGATTCGGTGGCAACAATATACGTATTTCCGCTGTCCTCCTGAGTAAAACGAAGCAGCGAAGAAGTAGATCCGATATGATCGGCAACGATTCTTACAGGTTTTTCACACTCCGGGTGAGCGATGATTTTGGCATCGGGATGTGCATCTTTGAGTTCGAGGATCCTTTCAAGACTGAATTCTTCATGCACATGACATGCGCCATCCCATATCACCATGTTTCTTCCGGTGAGGCTGTTGATATAATTGCCCAGGTTACGGTCGGGAGCAAATATAATTTTTTCATTCTCCGGAAGACTGTTGATAATCGGAACAGCATTGGTAGATGTACAGACGATGTCAGTGAGGGCTTTTATTTCAGCAGTCGTATTTACATAGGATACGACGGTATGTCCCGGGTATTTTTTCCTGAAAGCTGCAAAATCCGCGGGCGGACAGGAATCGGCCAGGGAACAACCAGCCATGAGGTCGGGCAACAATACCTTTTTACCGGGCGACAGTATTTTGGCGGTTTCTGCCATAAAATGCACACCGGCAAATACGATGATATCCGCATCGGTACTGGCTGCTTTTCTTGAAAGATCCAGGCTGTCGCCAACAAAATCAGCTATATCCTGAATTTCACTTTCCTGGTAATAATGCGCCAGTATCACTGCGTTTTTTTCCCTTCGCATGCGATCGATCTCTTGCAGCACGTTCACTGAACCATCGATCGAATTCGCCACATAACCTTTTTCCATATCAAGGTTTTCAACACGCCTCATAAAATCAATATTATTATAATTCAAATTTAAATCTTCCTTATGATGATGATATCCTGTTCATACTGTTAAAAACTAATTTGTCTTTTCCGGTGCAGAAATTATACACTAAATAATAACAACAGGTTAACAATTGAACAGGCCAATCGGTTTTGATTTCCTGTAGTTTACAGTTATTATTCACAACTTGTTGATATCGGGTTGTGTGTGAAACTTTCTCAAATTTTCCCGGCCACCCCTGTTAAGATCCTGTTCATTATTCAAACAAAAAAAAGGCATTGCAAATTTGAATATCAGATCAAAAACATTAAGAGAATCTTTTATAAAAAATGCAAGAACTATTTTTGATTTGCTATAAAAAGCAATTAACAACAAATTAACACTATTTTTGTTAAAACTTTACGCCCGCCAGTAAAACGGGCATATATTTACTTATTATTTCTCATTCATGAAAATTTCTTTTCCAATTGTTATTGCCAGTGACCATGCAGGATTTGATATCAAGCAAATGTTGATAGAGCACCTGGGGGAGCAGGGTATTGAAACTGTGGACCTTGGAACAGACAGTGAGGCATCAGTTGATTATCCGGATTTCGGGCATCAGCTGGGAAAAGCTGTCGGGGAAGGCACCTATAAGCTGGGGATTTCCATCTGCGGGTCGGGGAACGGGATCAACATGACCACCAACAAGCACGAAGGTGTTCGCGGAGCGATCTGCTGGAACGAAGAGATAGCAGAGATGGCGCGCAGGCACAATGATGCGAATATCTGTTCTCTTCCTGCCCGTTATATTGATGAGGAAACGGCCAGGAATATCGTCGACATTTTTCTTTCAACAGACTTTGACGGAGGCCGGCATGAAAACAGAATAAAAAAAATAGATCCCTGAGTTATGTTATCCAATACCTGTAAATATGCGGTCAGGGCCGTGGTCTACATTTCGGTATATGCTTCTCCGGAAAAGAAAGCCGGGATCCGGGAAATTTCCGAAAAACTTGAAATTCCCACACCATTCCTGGGCAAGATCCTGCAATCGCTGGCGAGGAACAAGCTGCTCAGTTCCACCAAGGGGCCTCGCGGCGGGTTTCGTCTGGGCAGGCCAGCGGAGGAGATTTCCCTTATGGACATTGTAGAGATCGTGGATGGAACAGACATTTTTGACACCTGCCTGGTGCGAACTGCGCATTGTTCAGACGAATTCCCCTGTGGTATTCACGACAGTGTAACGCCGATTAGAAAGGAACTGAAGCAGTTTTTTCTGAACCAGACCATTGCCGACTTATCGACAGAATTCCGCAGGGACAGTGGCAGGATCAGTATATGAGTTTTTTGTAACCTACGAATGCCAGGGTTCCCACAACGATACCGGCAAGATTGGCAATGGCATCGAGCAGTTCCCCCGACCTGGTGGAAACCAGGTACAATTGAAGAATTTCCATCAGTATCGAGTAGCACCAGGTGATAAACACCAGCAGCAGCAAGGGCCAGAATTTTATCTTGTAGAACGCCAGGTACACATTTGTTACCAGCAGCGAAAACACACCGTACATCAGGGCATGCATTACTTTGTCTATTCCTTCAAAATAAAAACCCCCCGGTGTGCCGGCCATATCTCCCGGGATAATACTCAGTATCAGCAATAATATAGCGAAAAGTATCGTCGGGACCACCGCCCTGCGTGCATGTCTGTCCATATTGAAAAATTGACTGTAAAGGTAGAATTTATTAAATTCATAAACTTTTCGGACCACAATAAATTAATCCGCACCACCGATGACAAAAGATCATGATGTAAAGAAGCTGCTTGGGGCGTTGAACAATGAGAAGATCCACACATGGTTTGACCTGGGTCTCTTTATTGACAGGTTCAGGGAGAAGCATGCACAGCTGGAGCGGGGTGTGCCAGAAAGATACGGGAATTTTACCACGCGGCTGCGAAACGGGGGGATAGGATTTGTGACGTTTCACTATATGGTGGATGGGGTGACGGTGGAAACAGGAAAATATGCTGCACTCATTGAGAAGCAATTTCCGGGTATTCCGGTGCATTATATAGGCGGGCGGTTCAGGAATAAATCAGAAACAGTCATTCCCGGCCGGTACAGGCGGCACAAAATTCCTGAACTGGCGGGATTCAGCGAATGGGATCTGTACGAACCTTTCTTTATGCAGGAGTTGGAAAGGGGAAGCAAAAGCTATAACACGCTGATCGCGGCTTTCTGGGAAGAGACCCTGCGCATTGTGAAAAAGCTGGGTACGTATGTCAGGGAACAGGGGATCGAAGTATTGTATGTTATAAATGTGTGTTCCAATCCGGGCAATGTTTCCGCGGCGCTTGCCCTGGTGCTGCTTTCGGAATTTCTGAAGATACCGGTGATCAACAACAACCACGACTTTTATTTTGAGGGTGGAAACAGCCGGTTCGACAGGAGTTCGAAAGGATTGAAAAAGGGACCCCGGGATTTTTTCTTCACCAATGCCCACCTGGGAGAGGTTTTCTCGATAATTGAACTGTTGTTTCCGTGGGAGTCGAAATACTGGCTGAACGTAAACATCAACAGCACCCAAACGGACCATTTGGTGCGGTACAAGGGCCACAATCCCGCCAGGGTAATGGAGATTGGTACTGCCGTGGATACCAACGCATACACCAAGAACGACAAGCGGCGCAACATCAACACCATTCTCCAGTTCGAGACAATCCTGGCACGTTACAGGAAGCGCCTGGTTTCCTACTCCGTGGAAGATGTGGAGGCTGGTGCGCTTGTTTCAGAAAAAAATCCCAGGCCCATACTGATTGGTTACAAGACCTGTCCGGTGGAGAAATTCAGTGCCGAGAACATCATTTTCCTGCAGCCGACCCGGATTATTTCAAGAAAAAGGATTGAACTGGGTTTCAGTTTACTGAAAAAGCTCATTGACAACAGGGAGCTGCAAAACAGGCTGCTATCCACGCCCAACCTGAAAATCACCTTACTCATCAGCGGTCCCATTGCCTCCGGGCATTACGATTATTTCCGGAAAGTACTGAAACGGTTCAGGGAGTTGATTGCGGATGTTCCTGAACCATTCAGGAGCAGGGTATACCTGGCATTGTTGGTGGGGGAGCTGGACCGGGATTCTTTTATCAGGCGGTTTGAAAGGCCTGTTGGAATTCCGGACCTGTATAACATCGCTTCGCTGATCCTGTTGCCAAGCAAGACAGAAGGCCGTGGACTTCCCATCATTGAAGCAACGGCCTGCGGCACGCCGATCTTCTGTCGTCGCTATGAGCCGGAGGCGGTTTATTCAGAGGTAATCGGTGAGCACCTCGGCGAGAAGGATCGTTTACGTGTATATGAGTTCAGGGGAAAGAAGATCAGCAAGCGCATGGTCGACCAGCTTATTGAACGGGTCTTTTTTCCGCACAAATTTACCGGAGACACCTTGCATAACATGCGGATCGTAGCACAACGCTACAGCATGGATGCCCTTGAGGAGAATATCAGTGGTATCATAAAGAAACTCCACGGCCAGTTGCAGCCCGGGGAATTTGAGCGGAAAGAAGCGCGCAGGGCACTGGTGGATTACAGGGATCGTGTCCGGTTCAGAAATGAAGACCTTGATTTCCTGGTCAGTCAGCAGCGACGGCACTATCTGCCCGGTTACGGCAGGCTGGCCTATATGCTGATGCTGAAGTCGCTGATCGACCCCAGTTATTTCCGTGTGGAACAGCAGATCGTAAGGGGAAGTGCCTTTTATTTTGCACGCGAAATCCTTCGCAACGACCCGGAAGCAGGTTATATTCCCCAGGAGAAAAGTGATTCTTTTTTTGATGCCGTCGAACAGCTGTTTCTGATTGTTGATGGCGAGGTGAAGGTGCGGCACGACCATTCCATGTCGTACCGTCACAGGAACAACAATTACTATCCTTACCAGGACTATACATTCCAGGAGCTGACAGGTATTGTCAACCTGTTGTACATGCGGATTGTGCAACCAGTTTCGCAGGTAAAGGTGGATTTGAGTCCGCAGTTTTTTACCGACTGGAACCTGGCGTTGCTGCAGCTGACAGGCTCCAACTACCTGGCCATCGATAACCGTGAATTGCTGATTGCGAAACTGAAGGAAAACCTGCCCATTGCCTATTTCCCGGGCGAATTCATCATGTATGAGCTGGAGTTTTTTGCCTTGCAGGCCATCCGGTCGCGACTGAACATTCCCATTGAAGAGGAAGTAACTGAAACGTTGTTGCTGAAGTGCAGGGAGCAGGTAGCCCCTGTATATATTTTCGCCCAGGAGCAGAAACTCGGAAAGCAGCTCAACCGGCAGGAGATAGAAAACTATATAGAAACAGGACTTTCCAATGAGCTGAAGCTGTTGTATGAGCACGGGCTGGTGCGCATTGTATCCACGCAGCAGTTGTGTGTGGGGATTCATTTTCCGCAGTTGGGTGAAAAGCCGTTGCGGATTTTGCGGAAAATTCGCGAGCAGGGAGGTTTTTTACTTACCAACAGGCGGCACGCGGCATTAATGACCGACATGGTCAACCTGGACCGGTTCCATATCGGCAGGATCCGCACGCCCTTTTCAGAAAACATAATGGGTATTCCACAGGACAGCGGGTACATCCAGTTTGTCCCGGCCGGTCTGAGGTCCACCCTGGCTTATCCGACCCCGGTGCAGACAGCGCTGGACCTGCATCATGCGCTGCAAAGTGATCTGTACAGGAGGCTGGAGAAAAAAATGGGGGAGGCGGCACTGAAAGAAGCATTGCTGGAGGATGCGGAAATGCGGGGTTCGCCCCTGATCCAAGTGCTGAAAAAACTTGATGGGAAAGGAGCGTCTTCCACCCCGGTTGAATATGCCTGTCTTGCCGGAAGGTACGGCGACGGGAGCCCATATAGCGGTGTGTTTGCGCGTATTGACCTCAAGGCGTACGACTGGAGATTCGGGGCGGTGAATTCACCGGAAAAACCAAGGACCGTTTCTGAGTTTGTGGAGGAGTTTGAACATGCTACCGGCCAGCAGGCCTCCGTGGCATGGAATGGGGGATATATCCTGAATCCGGAACTGGTGGGCAAGCTGGGCTTGCCGGAATCCTATATCGGTTCACCCCTGGGACTGCTGGTCACCGAGGGGACGTGTCTTTGTCCGCCGCTGTTCAACAAAGCAGCCCTGCTCATTGATGAAGCAGGCAGGGCTGATATACAGCGGGTAAATTGTTCCGCGGGGATCACCCTGAAGATGGGAGGAAGGAACATTGATCTGAACCGTGAACAGTACAATCCTGCAGATCCCGGTGATGCCATCGCCTATTATGACCTGATGTACCCGGGCCGGACGATCCCTGCTGCGGGCAGATCCATTGTAAGGTTTTCCGGCCGGACCATCAGGGAGATATTGCCACCCGGGCCGGAGGAAAGAGCAAGGATCATTCCGGTGGGACTCACCGTTTCTTTTCCGGCGGGAACATTGCCCGACGGACTTCGTGTCGGTCAGGAAACAGAGATACTGCTTCCGGGACTGGAGGGCATTCAGCATGCTATTGAGGCGGGGCCGTTGTTGCTGGAAGACGGGAAGGCATCCATTGATATGGAGATTGAAGGGTGGAAGACTGCTTTTTCCATAGCAACCCAGGCGGCGCGGCTGGATTACCTTGATATGCGGGGACCCAAGATCGCTGTTGGCATGGATGGATCAGGAAAGCTGATGGTACTCACGGTCAATGGCCGGATCAGGGAATCGGTTGGGGCCACGCACCACGATATGGCGGAAATACTTGCCAGACAGGGCATGGTGAAAGCCATGGGTTTCGATCCGGGAGGCAGCAGCACCTTGTATGCAGGCGGGAAGACGCTGAATATTTCGCCCTACAACGCTGAATATGAATACAATGTATACGCATTGCCCCCGCAACCCCGGGCCGTCTCAAATGCAATCATAGGGTACATTCAAAAAGGAGATTAAGACAGTGGCGGGAATATACATACATGTGCCGTTTTGCAGGCAGGCCTGCAGGTATTGTGATTTTTATTTTACAGTAAGCCTGAAATACCGTGATGCTTACGTGGATGCACTGCTCAGGGAGCTTGCAGACCGGTCGGGGGAACTGAACGGCGCACCGGTTTCAACGCTGTACCTGGGGGGAGGCACGCCGTCGGTACTGACCGGAGAACATTTGGGGGAGATCATGCGCCGTGTGCGGGAATTGTTTCACGTGGATCCGGAAGCAGAGGTCACGATAGAAGCGAATCCCGACGACCTGGATGACCATCGCCTTGAGATGCTGCGCAGCGCCGGGTTCAACAGGCTGAGCATCGGAGTTCAGTCTTTTCATCTGCACCACCTGGAGCTGATGCGCCGTTCACATAATGATGAACAGGCAGTGGATGCCATTGTACGGGCTGCGGCACAAGGGTTTGACAATATCAATATGGATCTTATATACGGGTTGCCCGGACTGACTTCTTCTGAATGGGAGCACAACGTGCGCACCACGATGGGTTTGCCGGTACAGCATATTTCGGCGTACCACCTGACTTATGAGCCAGGGACGGTGTTTGATCACTGGAGAAGGAAGGGGCGGATCAGGGAATTGCCGGAGGATGCTGGCATTGCGCAATACAGGATGTTGCGGCAGATTACCGCGGCGCAGGGTTTCGAGCATTACGAGATTTCAAATTTTGCCCTGCCGGGATACCGGTCGGCGCACAACAGCAGTTACTGGTCGGGTGCGCCATATGCCGGCTTTGGCCCGTCGGCACATTCCTACAACGGAACAATCCGGAGGTGGAACATTGCCTCGTTACAGCGTTATATTGAAAGTACGATCAGTGCAGGAACTGACTTTGAAACGGAGACACTCACGGCCACTGACCGTTTCCATGATTACCTGATCACGGCCCTGCGGACGCAGGAAGGAGCAGACCTGTTGCTGATCCGTGATCAGTTCGGGGATGCTGCCGCGGAACTTTTGTTGCAGAAGGCTGCGCCGTTTATCGGGACCGTTGAAATGAAAACGGAAGGAAACCGGCTGAAGATGACGCCGGAGGGATGGCTCCGCTCGGATCTCATCACGCAGCAGCTGATGCTGTAATGACGCGGGGTGGCCAGTCCCTGATTCAATCAGTTACACCAGGGCCATTGCTTTTTCGATCAGCTCCTCAAGTTTTTCCTGCAAGGTATCGTAGCTGAAATACTTTTTACCCAGCGCATAATTGTACCCAGCGATTTCTGCAGCCAGGGAGGGATCATAGATGATGCCGGCCATTTCACGGACAGCTTCATCGGTCAGCACATTGTCCTGAAGCATAACTGTTTTGAATTCTTTACTCCCGATGTCGGGCATATAGACCGGTTCATAATTATTCACAAAAACGGGTGTACGGGAAAGGACTGCTTCCACGAATGCGTTTCCGAAACCTTCATAGGTGCTGAAATAGGTGCATGCCGTTGCCTGGGCGTAGGCATCGGAAAGGGAAAACATCAGGTCACCATTGGCAGGGGTGAGGCCCTTGTTGTGGAAAAGGTGGTAGGCGAAACGCACCTGGTCGCTGAGATGCAGGTCGTGCACCTGTTCATTCAGTTCATTGAAGTAGGCACTGCCTGCATCGTCGGCATAATTACCGGTAACAATCAGTTTGATTTTTTTGTCGTTCAGCCGGTGTATCAGATCGATGGCCACCTCGATGCCTTTACGGCGGACGATCCGAGTGATCTGGAAGAGGAAGATATCCTCTTTTTTATATCCCAGGTATTCGGGAAGCCGGGCATTTTTTTCATTTTTTTCGCCAAAAGGTTTGCTGAAATCCATCACATTGGGAACATTTACCGCTTCACGACCGAATTTTTCCTTCAGGGTTTGCTGTGCATGGGTATTGATTACGGCGTGGATTGCGTTGGGAGCGATCAGCGGAAACACCTTTTCAACAAAACGGTTGATTTCTTCATGCGGGGATGTGTACCGTTCTCCCCGTTCCCATGCAAAGTCATGGTCGTGCGTGATGGTGGGCAGTCCCAGTTTGTGTACCGCCTTGTTGATAGCCAGGCCCATTTCCAGGTGTGAGGGCAGGGCGGAAGCATTTTCGGAAACCAGCAGTTTGATTTTATTGGTACGTACCCATTCGATGATCTTTTTATAAATAACCTTTGAATACAGGTTGAGGTGCTCGATCAGTTCCCCGGGATCGGTTTCAGGGTAGAAGAATGCTTTTTTCTGGCTCCAGTAGCTTTCGGGAGAGAAGAAGGACATTTCCGGCACCAGTGTTTCGGTTTCCGGATCCATGGGTCTTTCCTGGAACTGACCGGAAAGAATATAGACCTTATGTCCCATGGAGCGGAGCACGTGGATCCATTTTTCGGTTTCCAGCGCTACGCCGTCCACACCTCCAATCCTGCCGATAATGAATCCAATTCGCATCAGTAATCAGTTTCAGAAAGACGTTGTCTGTTCCGGTTACAGTTCAAACACACTGCTGCCGATGATTTTTCCACCGGCATAAAGCACCACCTGGTATTCTCCCGGAACCAGCTCACCGTTATTGGTCCAGAAGACGGAAACAGGCAGGTCGGCATTTTCGTAAGCGACGGTACGGGAAGCGGACACAGGTATCTCTTCTTCATTGACTGTGATCACTTCCATTTCAGGAGATCCCAGCGTCACGCCATCGGGACGAATGAGTTTCAGGTAGATGGTTTTATCTCCGGCCGGGACCACGGGATTGGCACGTATCACAAAATCGGTCCTGATTTTATGAATGCTTTTAATGCGGTTACGCGGCCGGTTGTTCTCGTTGATCGGTTCAACATATATATCGGAAGCCTGGAGCGAGGAGGCCAGGTCTTTGATCTCTTCGAGTTGCGTTTTTTCCGACTGCAGTTGTTCTTTTTCTGTCTGCAGCTGTCGTTCGGTCCTTTTCAGCTGTACATTTTCGGCCATCAGTTCCTGGTTCTTTGAATTCAGCGAGTCGATCTGCACGATATAGCTTCGCAGGACTGAGCGCAGGGTCTCCATCTCCCTTTTATACATTTTGATCTTGTACGCGTCATCGGCCTGGATCCTGATGAGTCGTTCTATTTTTTCCTGTTGAATGGACAGTTCTTCCTGTATTCTTTCGTTGTCGGTTTCAAGTGAATCATACGACAGGTAGATCTTATGTAATTCACCTTCGAGGGAGTCCCGCTCCTGTGCAAAGAAGATCCTGTTCTGTTGCAGTTCATTGCTGGTGGTGTCAAAATCCTTTTTCAGGTCGACCAGCATATATACAGCTACCAGCAGCACAACGGCCAGCAGGCCGATGACACCGTACAATACCCCGACATTTGTTTTCTTTTCGCTCATGTAAAAAGTAAATTTTCTGCTACAAATATATGAATAAGATGGGCATGCATCTCATTCGGCATACCCAATATATTAACTGTATTCCCCGGGATTTATTATTTTTTCTTTTTCTGGTGCGGAACGTCATTTTCAGTGATCCCGAATTTCTCATCTTTTTCCAGGTTTCCCATGGGTTCCACGTGCACCATCACATCGTAGACATTTTCGATATCTGCCTTGATGATATCTTCTACTTCCTTGGCGATATCGTGTGCATCGCTGACTTTCATATCGGGGTCCACCTCGATGTCGAGGTTGACCATGTACCGCGAACCTATTTTCCTGGCGCGGGTACGGTGGGGATTGTAAGCTCCATCTACTTTCCTGATGGCTTCGAACAATTTATCGTATAGTTCGGAATCCTGTATACCGTCCATCAGTTCGGTATTGGATTTCAGGAATATCATGATTGCCTCGTACATAATGAAGATGCTGATGACCAGGGCGATAATTTTATCGATGACGGCCACTTCGAACAGGATGGTGGCCAGCAGACCGATGAGAACCGTTGATGAAATGAGCATATCGTTCCGCATATGGATACCCATGGTGGTCATCATATCGCTTTGCTTGTTTTTACCGGTTTTTTTCAGGTAAAGGCTAAGGGCAATTTTTCCGGCCATGGAAAATAGTGTGACCCAGATGGCGATCATCGCCGGAATGGTGTCTGCACCTCCTTTAACCAGGCGCTCCACGGCTGAAATGGCCAGTTGGGCACCTGCCAGGAAGATGAGCATTGAGAGTACCTTGGTAGCGACGGTGTCGGCTTTCACGTAGCCATAGGGGAATTTGATGTTGGGGGGTTTACTGACGACTTTGGCAGCTACCAGGGTAACAATGGAACTGATGATATCTGCAGAGGAATCGATTCCGTCTGCCACTACCGCAAAACTTCCAGAGATAAATCCGACAACCAGTTTCAGAACTGCCAGAACTGCATTTCCAATAATTGAAACCCAGGCAGCATAGATAATTCCTTTTTTCTGCATTGTATTAATTTTTTTCCTTCCCGTTTGCAATCAGACTTTTCGCATGATCCGGATTGTATTCGAACTGCAGGGTAATGTGACGGATGTGAAATTTCTGCTGCAGCATTTTTTCTATTTTCTCCTGTATTTCCGCGGCTTCGCTTATCTTCCGGTCTTCGGTCAGTTCCACATGTGCCTCAAGGTGGATCTCATTTTCATCCAGGGTCCACACATGCAGGTGATGCAGGCTGCTGACACCGGGGAAAGCTTCCACATTGGACTGTATTTTTTTCACATTAATGTTTTCGGGAGTGGATTGCATCAGGATACCGACAGCTTCTTTGAGGATGACATACGCTTCACGGATGAGGTAAATGCCGATCAAAAACGTAACCAGCGGATCCAGCCAGTAGATACTGAAGAGTTGTATGGCTGCGGCAGCAATCACCACCACGACAGAAGAGAGGCTGTCACCGATGAGGTGCACGTAGGCTGCCTTAACATTGATACTCTTCCGGGAATCCTTACGGAGCAGTGCCACGGCAAGTAAATTGGCACCAAGACCGATCATAGCCACGACGATCACGATCAGGGATTTGATTGGTTCGGGATCCTGCAGCCGCTCCCATGCTTCCCTGAAAAGGTAAACACAGATAATGATCAGGATCACCGCATTCAGCATTGCAGCCAGGATCTCCACGCGTTTGTATCCGAATGTTTTCTTAGTGGTTGGGTTTCGTTTGCCCACGCGGATTGCAACGTAGGCAATAAAAGTGGCGAAAGTGTCGCTCAGGTTGTGCAGTGCATCGGAGAGCAGGGCCAGGCTGTTGGAGAGAATCCCCCCGGCAATCTCCACAACAGTGATCACCAGGTTGAGCAGGGTGGCGATCAGCAGGTTTTTACCACTGACAGGATGATGGTGGTGATGGGTTTTTCTTTTTTTACTTTGTTCAGCCATTTCAGATAAAAAGCAACAGACTCAGGGCCATTACGGCCATTCCTAAGACAAATCCATAAATGGAATAGTGGTGATGTCCATACTCCTCTGCTGTTGGAAGCAATTCGTCGATGGAGATGAACACCATGATTCCTGCCACTGCCCCGAAAAGGTATCCAAACACGCTGTTGGGGATACTCGACCCGTTGAAAAAGATGGTAATGACAAGAAAGGCGAACAGGGCGCCCACCGGTTCAGCCAGGCCCGAGATCATGGAGAGGAAAAACCCTTTCTTCTTGTTCCCGGTACCATATGAAATGGGAACGGAAACCGCGATTCCCTCCGGGATATTGTGGATCGCAATGGCAATGGCAACAGGGATGGCGAGCTCGGGTTCTGTGAGTCCGGCAAAGAATGTGGCAATCCCTTCCGGGAAGTTGTGGATGGCAATGGCCAGGGCAGTGAAAAGCCCCATCCTTACCAGCCGGGGATCAGGTACTGCTTTTCCGTTCTTTACCTCTTCGATTCTCCTGATCTCATGGGGGTTTTCGTAGGACGGAATCAGCTTGTCGATCAATGCGATGATCAATACCCCTGAAAAAAAGGAGAGTACAGCCATCCAGGCACCTTTTGTTTCTCCGAATGCTGCTACCAGGGACTCATTGGATTTGACCATTATTTCCATGAAGGAGACATAGATCATTACTCCTGCAGAAAAGCCGAGGCTGGCAGAGAGGAACCTGGTGTTGGTTTTTTTGGTAAAAAAAGCCAGGGCGCTGCCAATACCGGTTGATAGCCCGGCAAAAACAGTTAAACCAAATGCAAACCAAAAATTTCCAGTATCCATTTCTGAGCAGACTTCCGATTAAAATAATTGCTGCACCCTATTTCTTCTTTTTCTTCCCGGAGCCCTTTTTGGGCTCTTTCTTTGGTATGGGTGTTTTCGAGAAGTATTTCGGATTGTTTTTCGTATAGATGATCAATGCGATGCCAATCACGATGAACGGCAGGCTCAGCCATTGTCCCATATTCAGCAGCATGCCCGATTCGAAAGAGACCTGGTCGCGTTTAATGAATTCGATAAAGAACCTGGCGGCGAACAGCAGGATCAGGAAGACACCAAAAATCAGTCCGTCGCGGATCCTGTCATGGTTTTTCCGGTAATAGAGGAACAGCACCACGAAAATAAACAGGTAGCTGAGTGCTTCATAGATCTGTGTCGGGTGGCTGGGTACATTGGCGATGACAGCACCGGTATTCGGGTCCAGCACCCTGTCGCGGACGAACAGGAAGGCCCATGGTACGTCTGTGGCGCGGCCATATATTTCTGAATTGAACAGGTTACCGGTCCTGATGAAGGCACCACCCAGCGGGACCACGATCACGATCCGGTCCATCAGCCAGAGGAAAGAGAGTTTGTGTTTCCTGATATACAGCCAGAGCGCCAGGACGATCCCGATGGCAGCGCCATGACTGGCCAGTCCGCCTTCCCAGATTTTCAGGATCTCCACGGGATTTGCCAGGTAATAGGCGGGTTCATAGAACAGGCAATGGCCCAGGCGGGCACCAATGATTGTTCCCACAGCCACATAGATCAGCAGCTGATCGAGCATTTCCGCATCGAGGCGCTTGATCTTGAGTGCCTTTGTAAAAACCAGGTATCCCGACAGGAACGCCATGGCAAACATAAGCCCGTACCAGCGGATGGATAGTTCTCCTATGCTGAATATTTCGGGATCCACGTCCCACGTGATATAGTTCAGTATCATAATAAACAGGATTTTGAGGGTTTAAAGCTACGAATTATATACTATTCTTTGTTCATGTAAGTTATTTTATTGATTAGTTGTCTGTGCAGAACGCATCATAATATATATGATCGTTTTTACGGCCAGATAAAAAAATGTGTTACGAATCGGAATCTGTGCCTGTAACGGAATGGAATATATATCTTTGTACACCTGAATGAGAAAATACCTGCTGATATTGTTTTTGCCTGTGTTGCCGTTGCTTCTGCTCACGGGAGGGTGTGCGCAGCAGGGAGCTCCCACGGGCGGCCCCCAGGATGAGACCCCCCCGGATGTGGTGAAAACCGAACCGCAGAACTATTCGGCAAATTTTAAAGCAAAGCGGATCGAGATCACATTCGATGAATATCTTGATATGGCGAATTTTACCCAGGAGCTGGTGGTTTCACCTCCCATGGAGACCCAGCCGGAGATACGCATGCGGAGGAAAACACTGATCATAGAATTCGAGGAGGAGCTGAAGGAGGATGTTACCTATACCTTTAATTTCGGGGAAGCGATCAAGGATTTGAATGAGCGGAATGTGCTGCTGAACTACGAGTATGTCTTTTCCACCGGGGCTACCCTGGATTCTTTGTCTGTAAAGGGAACCCTGAAAAACGCATTCGATCTGACCGTTCCGGAGACACCCATCAACGTCATGCTGTATACCGAACTGGCGGATACCATGCCGCTGAAGCAGATTCCCTATTATGTGGGCAGGACGGATAAGGAGGGAAATTTTGCCGTGAACAACCTGCGCAGGGGAGTGTACAAGTTGTTCGTACTGAAGGACGGAA
>Ga0180435_10001735_pt1 | contig 22472 bp, 12 predicted proteins | sample SS_ome_3_FD_132467 | JGI IMG/M metagenome (GOLD analysis project Ga0180435, IMG submission 132467) | Hypersaline lake sediment archaeal communities from the Salton Sea, California, USA - SS_3_S_1 metaG | ecosystem: Environmental > Aquatic > Non-marine Saline and Alkaline > Hypersaline >...
AGAAGCTGCAGTGCAATCCCAAGACTCACTTGAAGAACCGGTCAAAGATTTTCAGGATACCAATAAAGGGTGGTTAGCCGATTTAGAAATTGATGAAAAATTAAAATCTGAAGAACAAGAATTACCTGATTGGTCCAGCTCTGAACCTGAAGAAATTCAAGAAGGCGATGAACCTCTCTGGATGAAAGCCACCTCTCCGCTAGAAGGAGATTTCCATACTGACGAACTGGCTGGCACCGCTGAAAAAGAGGTCGAAATACCCGCCTGGCTGGCGGGATACGGTGAAGGCGAAGAACCCGTGGAAGAGCCCCCGCCTCCGCCTGCTGAACCGGCTGCAGACGCATCAAAATCTGAAGAATACACCTGGGTTTCAGAAACAGAAACGCCTGCTCCCCAAAAATCATCTAAAGAACCGATAGATCTTAACAAAGCTGCCATCTCGCAGTTAGAATCCATCCTAGGAATCAGTTACCAGGTCGCTCAAGGGATAGTAATCTACCGGGAAAAACAAGGTCCGTATAGAGATATTCAAGATCTGATGAATGTACCAGAGATTACCGATGGACAAACCATCGAGATACTGAAACCGGAAGTGTACATTCAGGTTATTGAAGATAAACCGTTACCCAAACCAGCACCAAAATCTGCAGTCCAAGACACTTCAATTGAGGAACGTTTCCAGTTAGCTGAGGTTCTGATGGCTGAATCCCAAATTTCTGAAGCCCTGGATCATTACACGTTCTTGATTAAAAAGAAGAAATCGGTACCGCAGGTGATCGAACATTTGATCCAAGCATCAGCTGACAATCCCGTGGATATTTCCATATTAAAGACTCTGGGAGATGCTTATATGCGCATTGATAAACTTGATGAAGCGCTGGCAGCCTATACCAAAGCCGAGGAACTACTACGCTAGCATTCTTTCATGTGATACCTAAAGAGACGTTGCTTTTTCAACGTCTCTTTTTTGTTTAGATAACTAGTTTCAATTTGGCTAATACTATTCCCAATCAGCTTCAATCCATGTATACTTATCCAGAAATAAATAATTATTTTGGGAGGATTTTGTGGAAAAGACATTAGTATTAGTTAAACCTGATGGAGTTCAACGAGGTTTAATAGGTGAAGTAATAAAACGGCTGGAAAACCGCGGTCTTCGATTAATTGGTGGAAAATTCATTCAAGTCAGCCGAGAGCTTGCTGAAGAACATTACGGTATTCATAAAGACAAACCATTTTACGAATCCCTGCTGACATATATTACATCTGCCCCTGTGATGGCTATGACTTGGGATGGGCCAAACGCCGTCGCAGCAGTACGCCAAACTATGGGAGCGACTCAACCCACACAAGCTGCGCCTGGGTCTATTCGCCATGATTTCGGTTTAGAGATCGGCAGAAATCTTACCCACGCTTCAGATTCTCCTGAAAATGGTGAAAAAGAAGTTGCTCTATGGTTCGCCAAAGATGAATTGACGGACTGGGATCGGACAATTGATCCTTGGGTCTTTGAATAATTCTCGTCATCTATGAATAATAAAGTTCCAGGTGTATGCCTGGAACTTTATTATTTTAATTCCCCTTTGGTATAATGCCCGCTAGCAACTGGATAATAAATGGATATAACCCAACTCAATAAAAAAATTGCCAGAATTCTTCCAAAAGTCGAAATGCCTGGGCGATATACTGGTGGTGAATTTAATCAAGTAGTCAAAAATTGGGAGGACATAGATGTCCGAGTATGTCTGCTCTTTCCCGAAATCTATGACCTAGGTATGTCTAATCTGGGTTTGACTATCCTGTACGATATTATTAATAGCGAACCAAATTTTTTAGCTGAACGTTCGTTTGTTCCCTGGGTAGATATGGAAATTGCTCTCCGTGAAGAAAAAATCCCTCTCTATTCTTTGGAAACCAAACATCCACTGCATGATTTTGACATCTTGGCAGTTTCTCTCCCTTACGAAAGCCTATATACAAATTTTCTAAATGCGCTTGATCTAGCCCAGATTCCAATATATGCAAATAACAGAACAGAAAAACATCCCCTTGTCATTATAGGAGGCCATTCAACATTCAATCCAGAACCGATTGCTCCATTTATTGATGCAGCCGTGATTGGAGAAGGTGAAGAAATCATTCTGGACATCTTGGAAATCTATGCGGGTTTCCCCTCAGAAATGTCAAAACTGGACAAACTCATCCACTTGAATGAAATAGAAGGCCTCTATATACCGTTTTTTTACGAGCCAGAATATAACGATGACGGAACATTTTCCATCCTTGGAAAAACAGTTCCAGAAGCTCCTAATCAGATCCTTAAAAGAATTGTTGGAAAACTTCCTCCACCTCCTACAAAACCTATAGTTCCTTATATTGATACAGTCCATAATCGAGCTCCTCTTGAAATCATGCGGGGCTGCACACGTGGATGTAGATTTTGTCACGCGGGTGTCGTTACTCGGCCAGTACGTGAACGACCGGTCGATGAGATCTTAGAAACCATGGGGACATTGATTCCCAACACCGGATATTCAGAGATAGGTCTTTTGTCCTTATCTTCTTCTGACTATACGCAAATAATTCCTCTGGTGGAAGCAATTAATGAGCGATTCGAAGGCCAGAATATTGCCATATCCCTACCCTCGTTACGTATCGAATCGGTTTCAGTATCATTAATGGATGCCTTGTCTGGTAAGCGTCGGAGCGGCTTTACGCTTGCCCCAGAAGCAGCCACCGAGCGGTTACGGAATATTATAAATAAACCTATCTCTGACCAGCAGCTACTTGATACAGCCAAAGAAATCTATCAGCACGGTTGGCATACTATAAAACTCTACTTCATGATCGGTCACCCAACCGAGACGCTTGATGACGTCCTGGCAATTGCTGATCTGTCAAAACGGGTTTTACAAGTTGGCTCCCAGACAATCGGCAACCGAGCTAAAGTTAATACCAGTGTTGGCACATTTGTCCCTAAACCCCACACTCCTTTTCAATGGGTTGGCGTTTCGCCACAGGAAGAGATCGCTGAAAAACTCGACCTTCTGCAAAAAGAATTAAGAGGTAGGGGTTTAAAATTGAATTGGAATGATCCGCGCGAAACTCACTTTGAGTCCTGGTTGTCAAGAGGCGATCGCAGGCTCTCAGAAGTCATTTATAAAGCCTGGGAAAAAGGAGCTAAATTTGACGCTTGGCAGGAACATTTCAATTATTCCCGATGGATCGAAGCTTTCTCCGAGACAGGAATAGACCCTGAATTTTACTCAACTCGTACACGCTCAACAAGCGAAGCTTTTCCGTGGGATCATATCGATACAGGTGTCAAGAAATCTTTTTTGCTGGAAGATTATTTATGGAGCCAAGAAGGAAAAACCAGAGCGGATTGCCGGGGAGATTGTTTTGCTTGCGGCATTCTACCCGCATATAACGACCTTAGGCATCAAAACCCGGGAACTCTCTGGATGTGCCCAGAAGTCACCCGAAAATAGAATTTTATGAAAAAACAGCGTATCAGAATTACCTTCTCCAAAACCGAGGCCATGCGATTTACCGGCCATCTGGACCTGATCCTTACCTGGGAGAGGACGTTTCGCCGGGCTAGCCTTCCGCTATCATACAGTGAAGGATTTAATCCCAGGCCTGTTATCAATTTGGCCGCTCCCCTACCATTGGGATTCGTCAGCACAGCTGAAATCGGCGATTTTTGGTTATCGGAATATCTAAATCCGGAAGAAATACTTGAATCTCTAAATAGTTCTTTGCCTCCAGGGTTGGTAATCGAGGAACTATGCGAGGTCACCCAACTTCACGGAGGGAAGCTTCCATCACTAATAGAACGTTCTGAATATTCGATCACATTATTTGAAAGGTATTCCGGCCTACAAAAAGCAGTTGAGCTATTGCTTCAATCCCCTAAATGTATTCGAACCAGAAAGAAAAAAGAGTATGATCTCAGACCGTTAATCCATGATATCTCCCTTGAGTTAAACGAGAATGGTTCTCCACCTTGTTTGTTCATCAGCTTGTATACCCTGCCTAGCGCTACGGGCCGACCAGATGAAGTTCTGTTAGCCCTTGATATTCCTCCTTACGAAACAATTATCCGCAGGACTGCAATAGTCCTTAAATCAATTGAGGAAAATTGATGGGCCAATTGACGTCAATCATTGCTGGGATCGTTCCTATGGCTTTTTATGCCTGGATCTTGTATTACCTGGATAGGTACGAAAGGGAGCCCATCAAACTATTAATTGGTGTTTTCTTATGGGGAGCAGTTATTGCCGCAGGGGCAGCGTTTGTAATCAATTCAATTACAAGCAGTGGTATCTATTTCATCACCCATAGTGAATTTGCTACGCAGCTCACTGTTTCCACTATTGTCGCTCCGGTTGTTGAGGAAACGTTGAAAGGAACTGCCGTATTGATCGTTTTCTTGTTTTTTCGATCAGAATTCGACTCACTTTTAGATGGATTGATTTACGGGGGGATCACTGCACTAGGTTTTGCAGCCACCGAAAACGCCTGGTATATCCATCAAATGGGGTATTTGGAATACGGATGGGAAGGGCTGATCAAGATGACCTTCATCCGAGTGGTCCTGGTGGGCTGGCAGCATCCTTTTTATACTGCGTTTATCGGCTTGGGTCTTGCATTTTCCAGGCGCACGTTAGAGCCAATTCTACGTTGGGTCGCTCCATTACTCGGCTGGACGTTGGCTGTGATCTTACACCTTTTGCACAATCTCTTTTCCGGGTTGTTTCAAAGCAATGCCGGGGTAATTTTCGCCACGATCTGGGATTGGAGCGGTTACCTTGGATTGCTTCTTTTAATTTTTCTGCTGATTAAACGAGAACAACGCTGGATGAAAGAATATCTTGCAGCAGAACACAATCAAAATATATTAACGAAACAACAATTCAAAATTGCCTGTTCTGCCTGGAAACAAGGATTGGCCTTCGCCCGGGCTCGTTTTGAAGGAAATTATCGCCAAGTCAAAGATTTTTACCAGGTTTGCGGTGACCTGATGCACAAAAAAAGGCAATTGGTAAGACATGGAGATGAACTTGGCACCGTCCTGGAAGTTCAACGCTTGCGATCGGACCTGGAACTCCTGTCCAAAAATAATTAGAAAATTATTGATTTATCGGAGAACACCATGGAATGGCCCACTGTTCCGCTCCACATAGATCCTGAACAATCCCTAACAGACATAACTAACCTTATACAAAACAAATTCCAGCAGCTAAATCGCCGTATGGCAGTGATCGGTTTAAGCGGTGGGCTGGACTCGTCCCTCGCAGCAACATTAACTGTCAAAAGCCTCGGAGCTGAAAAGGTAAAGTTGTATTATCTTCCAGAACGAGACAGTAAACCCATTCACCGAAAGCACGCTGTAACCCTCGCCGATAGGCTCAAAGTGGAACTCAAAATCATAAACATCGCTCCTGCTCTCAGAGCGCTACGTATCTATTCATTGTTACCCCTTAATTTTTTCCCGGGGAGATGGTTAAAATCATTAGCTGTTGATTTTGGAAGATCGAGGTTCCTGGAGCAATCCAAAGGCGAGTTTCTCAGTATCCGTTTGGCCGGCAGCGGAGGTAACTGGGTATTACGTGGCAATGCCTACGCATCCGCAAAACATCGTGTTCGGAATGTTATCCTATACAGGGAAGCAGAGCGCTTACAAGGAATGGTCGTCGGGGCAGCCAATAAAACAGAATGGCTGACAGGGACGTTCACACAGTTTGGTTGTGATCATAATGCCGACGTTATGCCACTGCTGCACCTTTACCGTTCCCAGCTTGAAATTATCGCTGAACATTTAGGCTTGCCAAAAGAAATTCGCACAAAAAAAGCCGATCCGGATATACTGCCCGGACTGAGTGATAAAGGGGATCTGTTAGGGTCATTTATAAAAGCTGATCAGATTTTGTGGGGTCTAGAAGAAAATTTAAATCTTTCTGATCTCGAAAACCGATTTGGCACCGAGAATGTCAGCTATATACAAAAGTTAGTTAAAAGCTCTGAGTATTACAGAGAAACTCCATATTCTTTGTTATAGCCTACTTGTCCCCCGCCATCAGGTCTGATAGAATATCACTCGAGCCCCCATAGCTCAGTGGATAGAGTGTCGCCCTCCGGAGGCGAAGACCTGTGTTCGACTCACAGTGGGGGTACACAAACCGCCCGAGATTGGACTCGAGCGGTTTTTTATTTGGTTTTCACGAAACTGCATAAACAAATACAGCTTCAATTTATTTTTTCACCTCAGATAGCTCCTTGACTAATTCGCGTCTGAGCACCTTTCCAACAGCAGTCATCGGCAGCATGGTTCTAAATAATACTTTCGATGGTACCTTGTATTTGGCGAGCGATTCTGCGCAATGATCAATAATTTCCTGCTCTGTCGCCCCCATGCCATCATTTAGTACAACAAAGGCAATCACTGTTTCACCCCGATATTCATCGGTCATGCCAACCACTCCAGCTTCCTTCACAGCTGGATGCTTGTAAAGCACCTCTTCAATATTTCTGGGGTAGACATTATATCCGCCACAGATGATCATATCCTTCTTGCGGTCTACAATCCTGAAATAGCCATCCTCGTCCATCAAGGCAATATCACCACTGTGAAGCCATTTTCCCGGTCCAATTTGGGGATGCTCCCGCAGCATATTGGCAGTTTCTGTGGGCATGCGCCAGTACCCTTTCATTATTTGGGGACCTTGCATAATCATTTCTCCGATCTCACCTTGCGCAAGCTCCTCTTCCCCTGTATCAATATCCACAATCCGAACATCAGTATCTGGCCAGGGAGTCCCAATGGTGCCTATCTTGTTTCGACTGAGGGGGTTTACGTGAGTGGCAGGACTGGATTCTGTCATCCCAAAAGCCTCTACCAGTTTTCCTCCTGTTATCTCCTGGAAGGTTTCCTGGACCTGTTTTGGAAGCGGCGCCGCTCCACTGAGACATACAAGTACTGAGCTCAAGTCAAATTTTTTCACATCGGGGTGTGTATTAATGCGGGTGTAACTAGAAGGCACAGCACAATACAAGGTTGCCTTATGCTTGCTGATCGAGCCCATGATATGCATTACGTCACGGGGGTCAGCAATCAGCACCATCGTTCCTGCTGTTGCGATGGTCATATTCATCACTGCTGTCATCCCATAGGAATGAAAGAATGGCAGTGCGCCAATTGACACTTCCTTTGCTTCTCTGGAATGCGACCAGTAGCTCCCCGCTATTGCATTAGACACTACATTGCGGTGAGTGAGCTCAGCGCCTTTAGGGATACCTGTTGTTCCCCCGGTATAGATCAGACAGGCGGTTTCTTCAGGCCCCTTTTCTACCTTATCAGGTGGCAGGTTTGCACCAGCTAAAAAGTCCTGAAACCACATGTCGTTATCGTTAGCTAGCTTAACTGCATGTCCACCTTTTTTTTCTTTCATCAACGTGAAAAGCTGTTTTAAGGGGGATGGGAAATATTCCTTAATATTTGTTGCTACAACATGACGCAGCTTTGTATTTTCCCTGACAGAATCGATCATCTTATAAAAGCTTGTCAGAGCTATGACGATCTCGGCGCCCGAATCGTTTAGCAAATTTTGTATTTCGCTTGCTGTGTATAGGAAATTCCCCGGAACGGCTATTCCACCTGCCCGCATCGCTCCATAATATGCAATCACAAACTGAGGGCAGTTGGGCATGAATATCGCCACTCTATCACCCTTGTTCACCCCTAATGCTTGTACAGCTGCCGCGAATCGATTGACTGCGTCATCCAGTTCGCCATAAAGTAATTGACTGTCCATCACCTTGGACCCTAAGCTGCCGCCAAATATGATCGCGGGGTGTTCAGGATGCTTAGCTGCAGATTGTTCAAGTAATTTATCTAGAGGAATTGGTGGGTAATCTATACTGGCCGGCACACCCTCATCATAAAACTGCAACCAGGGTTTCTTTCCGCTGTCCACATTTGATGCCATCTCTTCCTCCTCTGAATAATTAGAATAGATTTCTTAGAGCTGCGCGCAGGTATTCCATTTCCGTTTTGAGAAACTACTAAGGAGGGAAAAATCCACTAAAACCAGTAAATTCCTGATTCATTCATTCATTTCATAAACGCCATTAAGGGCATGGACATGCTCTTCCCATACATCATGATATTGGTCTTGGTCAGCGATGGGTTTTCTGATCATCTTAAGGCAATGTTTCATTTGTCTCGGTTTGGTACTTGTTTTATTATGCAGCTCCAGGGCATACATTGAAAAATCCCTAACCATGACATCGAATATCTGGTTCACGAGATCTTCATTAATTTCATGGATCAAAGCATTTTCAAGTATCAATTGACCATATGCGATCAGAGAAAATATTTCTCCCACTGCGAGCAAAAAATCGACATCTTTCTGCTGATCTTTATTGGGAGAGGAAAACGCAAGCATTTTCCTGAAAGCGCCTATCTGTTCCTGGAACAAGTTTACATTAGGCAGATTCCAACACTTGAAAACAGGTCTCCAATTATGAAATTTAATCTTACCTAACCCCTTTGCCGGCCCCTGATTGAAGAGGAACTCATCATCCTCAGGTCCGTTACAGAGGGGTACATCAGGATAATCGGTTGGGAAGAAAAGGTAATTTCGCATGAATTTCACGATCAGGGCAATATTAACATGAACCGTTCCTTCGAGTTTAGGTAATGCGCGGATATCCCTGGCAGCCATCTCGAAATATGTGTCTTTTTCAAATCCCTTGGCAGCAATTACGTCCCAAAGCAGGTTAATTACTTCTTCGCCTTGCGTGGTGACTTTCATTTTTACCAATGCGTTATAAAGCAAATAGCGGCGGTCCTCTAGAGAAGCAATCCGCTGATAATCTGCTACACGCAATGTAAATAATTTCATCGAAACTAACCTGCAGTAGGCGTCCGTAAACATTTTCTTCACATGTGGGAAATCCGTAACATACATGTCATAAAGCCGGCGGTTAGAGGCGTGTGTGATCGCTTCGTACAGCGCGTGAGTACAGATACCAATCGATGCCCAGCCCAAATTGTATTTTCCGACATTGACCGTATTTAAGGCTGTATTCCAGGCATCTTTACCCATGGAGAGAATCTCCCCCTCAGATACTGGATATTCCTTAAGCGCAAATTGAGCTACATAGTTTTGGCTGTTGGTTACGTTCTGGATACACTCAAAATTCTCGTGCTGCGAATCAACTACAAAAAAGGTGTAATCTCCACCTTCCTTTAATTTTCCAAAAGTGGATATCATTCGGGCCTGATTGGCATTCCCTATGTAATATTTTTCCCCATTTGCCTTGAATTCCCCTCCGCCCTCAAGAATAAGCTCCATCGCAGTTGAATAGACGTCAGCACCATGAGTCTGCTCAGATAATCCAAATGCAAAGATCTCCCCATCTTCCAAGAATTTTGCTGCTTTTTCTTTGAGTTCATCATTATCACTCATCCAAATTGGGCCCAATCCTAAAATGGTCACCTGCCAGGTATACCAGTACGCCAGTCCATAAAATCCCAATATCTCATTAAACTCACAATTCCTCCACGTATCCCATCGAGTCTCACCCTTGCCATATCTTTCGGGCGTCAAAAGAGTGTAGAAGATCTTTTCTTCTTTAACAAAATCCAAGAAATCAGCATACCAGACCCGCTCGTGATCGTCCTCCTTTAGCTTGCGCTTTCCTTTGCTCTCGAAAAAAGCAACGGTCTTTTCCATGATCTCTTGCGATCGCTGGTCTGAATATTGGCGATTAAGGTGATTGGGGTTTATCAGAATGCTTGCGCCCATAGTATTGATCCTTTTCTCCATATTCTATGATACGAAGTATTCAATGCAAAGCAAATAAAAAAAGGTTGTTACCAGGCAAGCTACTTTCTATATTCAACTATATCTCGAAGGATCAATATTTTCAATTGAGTCCTTTAAGATTTATAGCAAATTACCGCCGCGCCAAACGGTTCTAAATGAATTTCTTCAGCTTTGACCTCCGACTTGGATACAGAAAATATCATTCTATCTACTTGCCCAGTTACTTTTATCTGTGTTACATCTCCAGAAAAATTCATATATACCCCCAACCTTTGGGCTTGAATCTCTCTGTCGTAAGCAAGAATATCCAGTGGCGTATTAAGCAACTTAAGTTTTCCCTTTGTCAGGGCAGGATACCTTTTTCGCAGATCAAGTAAGTCTTTATACAAATTTAGAATCGAATCTGGGTTGTTCTTCAGTATTTCTACATTCTGGTCGTGATAATTTGACGAGAGAGGCATCCACAAATTACCATCTACAGTGCTAAAGCCAGCGTTTTTTCCAGTGCTCCAATGCATAGGTGTCCTGCAGCCATCCCGATTAACATAGAGATCAAGAGCATTTAAAAGAAACGCTGGCACATTTTTATATCGCTGACCAACAGGATCCAAACATGTTTTGATAGGATATTCCCCTTCCAACATGCCAATTTCTTCCCCATAATATGTTACTGGTACTCCCCGGGCTGTGAAAATCAGGACTGCCAGTAATTTAACTAACTGGACATTGCCCCCCGCCCTGCTTAAAACTCTTTTTCGATCATGGTTCCCCAAAACATAGACCGGCAGAAAAGGATCAGGATATTCTAGTTCATACTGTTTAATGACATTCCGAATGTCAGCCGCTGTTGTTTTGGAATCAGGCAGATCCCATGAGAAAACCAGGTTTAATCCATCTTGAACTTCTCCCATGTATTCTCTTTTAAGTTCGTCACTTGCAAAGATCTCACCTAGAAGGAATCGCTCAGGCTGGTATGAGTCAATTAATTTTCTGATCTCTTTAGCTAAGGAGAATGTCTCAAATTGGTTGACTGTATACTTCCATTCTTGAAAAAACCCTTTTTCATCGTTATAAGGAATAAAACGCCATGATAAAGGATTATTGCGAAAGTGTTCATCTTTATAGATACTGTGAAAGATATCCAAGCGAAAACCATCTACGCCCTTATCCAGCCAAAACGCAACCATATCCAGCATAGCTTTTTTTACATCTGGATTTCGGAAGTTCAAATCTGGCTGAAATGGCAAAAAAGAAGCGTAATACCACTGGTCAGTCTTGTCATCATGATGCCACCCCGAACCTCCTGGCATTGCTTTCCAGTTGTTGGGGGGTCTGCTGCCTTTACCATCACGCCATATATACCAATTACGTTTGGGATTGTACAGATTGCTCCGCGACTCTAAGAACCAGGGATGCTGATCTGAAGTATGGTTTAGCACCAGGTCAAAGACAACCTTCATTTCTCGTTGGTGGATCTCATAGATCAATTGAAATATATCATCCTGGCTGCCATACTCAGGCGCAGCTTGATAGTAGTCCCTCACATCATATCCGAAATCTGCCTGGGGACTATCAAAGAAAGGTGAAAACCAGACAGTCTCGAAACCCATGCCTTTGATGTAATCCAGCTTAGAAATAATTCCCGTCAAATCACCAATCCCATTACCAGTTGAATCAAAATATGATCTGGGGTAAACCTGGTAGACTGTTGTGTTTTTCCACCAACCTTCTATTCGCATTTAGAATTCCTTGTCCATTTGCTTCAAAACTTATCAACTCTATTTATTCTAAACCGATATGGGATCATATCCTCGACGAATATCCGATAAAGATTTGAGTTATATAGAAATTTTAAATATCTATTTTAGTATTTCTTTTATCCTATTTCACACAAATAAGTGTAAAATAAGTCAAATAGGGAAATCAGCACTTCCGATATCCTTTCTCCTGTAACTTTTTTCCTCAATTTATCGTTAGTTATTTAACAGTAAGGATATAAAATTCTTAACCTTAGTTTTGGCTTGGATCAATCATATGTCCTGACGTGCTTATAAATATCATTTTGGAGGAAGAATGAAAAAAGCCCAACTCCTGATCGTATTCCTTTTTGTATGCCTCGCAGCCGCAGGATGCGGTCCAGCTTTTGTAGTAGATTCTGCTGGAGACGAGCCTGACAGCAACCTCAATGACGGTGTCTGTAAAACTGTCAATAATGACTGTACGTTGCGGGCCGCTATCATGGAAGCGGAAGTGTCAGATGACATCAGCAAAATCACCTTCGATAGCAATCTGACCATCAGCCCAACAACGAATCTCCCTCCTCTGACATCCAACAACACTCAAATCCGTGGCGAAGGCCATGTGATAGCACTTGATGGAAGCCAGAACACAGAATACCCTCAAACCGGGATTCTGATCCAGGACTCGCAAAACAATATTATTCAGGGATTAACGATTAGAAATTTCCTCTACGGGATACATATTTTATCTGACACTGGCGAAGCCAATAACAACACTATCGGCATGAGCCCATCTACCACGAGCGGATCTGATGAACATAATGTCCTGGTTTATAACTATATCGGACTTATTATTGAAGGACAGCACGCCAATAACAACGTGGTCTCTGGCAATTACATCGGCGTTGATTCAGATGGAGTTACTGTCCAACAAAATGATTATGACGGGCTTCAAATCCGGGAAGGGGCGCACCACAACTTGATTGGAAGCCTTACAGGAGACACAGTCGCTACAGGCGGAAACCTGATCAGTGGAAATGTTGGGCCCGGAATCAAAATAGATGATAACTCCCACCACAATCATATATCAGGAAACTATATTGGCGTTCAGGAATCAGGAAATGCCGCCCTCAGCAATGGCTATGGGGTTAGAGTGATCAACGGTTCGAATAATAATATCGTAGGAATTGCCCGTTCTGGTGAAGGTCAGCCAAACCTGATCAGCGGGAATAATTCTGAAGGTATTTTAATAGAAAGTTCCGACCGTACAATAATCACCGGCAATTTAATCGGTGTAAACTCAACAGGCAATGCTGCAATCCCCAATCGTTTTGGGATCTACTTGGATCTCAGCAGCCAAAATATCATTGGGACTGATGGCAATGGAGAAAATGATGCCAAGGAGGGAAATCTTATCAGCGGGAATAATCAGGCTGGAATTATCATACTCAATAATAACTCTATCTACAATGTAATATCTGGAAATAAAATTGGAACTGATATATCAGGCACAGCAGCTGTTGGAAATGTTGGAGCTGGCATTTCCACAGGGGGTGATTCTACTCAAATCGGCACAAATGGTGATGGTGTGTCGGATGACCTCGAATCGAATCTTATCAGCGGAAATTCTCAAGGGATTGGCATCAGCTCAACTGGGAATAGTATCGCTGGGAATTTAATTGGTGTTGATATTTCCGGAAGTTATGAGATCGGAAATTCGGGCTTTGGAATTAACTTAGCAGGAGATGATAACTTAGTAGGCACTGACGGTGACGGTAGTGCTGATTCAACCGAAAGAAACCTTATCAGCGGCAACGCCTATGGGATAGAAATAAGTATAGGAAATTCCAACACAATAGCGGGCAACTATGTTGGAACAGATATTAATGGTGTATTGGCTATACCAAATGGACTAAATACGCCTGGGGCATACGGTGCAATCCACATTGTAAATGGATCAACTAATAATGTGATTGGTACGAACGGTGATGGTTTAGGGGATAGCGTTGAAGGCAATTTAATCAGTGGAAATTTGCTCAGAGGAATAGTATTGGACAGTTCAAGTAATAATGTAATCGCTGGAAATTTGATAGGAACAGATATATCAGGCAGCTCTGTGCTCGGAAACAGTCTCGGGATCTTAATAAAGAGTGGCTCAAGCCACAATCTCATTGGCACAAATGGCGATGGTACTTCAGATTTCATCGAAGGGAATGTTATATCAGGCAGTACTGTTAGCTCAGGTATTCAAATCAATGCTTCACAAAATCAAATTTCTGGGAACTACATTGGAACAAATAAATCCGGCCTTATGGATTTGGGCAATAATACAGCGGGAATATTAATTACAGAGTCAGTAACAGATATTGCAATCGGAGGATCTACCCAAAAAGCAAATACGATAGCATTCAATAACGAGAATGGGATATTAATCTATGGCCCATCTGTGAATGATATCCTAATATTGAATAACTCAATTTTCTCTAATGGCTATAACGGTATAGATTTGGCAGGAACTCTTCAAGAAACTGGTGTTTCGCTCAATGATCCTGGCGATCTAGACAGCGGGCCTAATGATTTGATGAATTTCCCTGTATTAACAGAAGCAAACAGTATTATCATGTCATTAGTAATCGAAGGAGAAATGGGCAACAACCTGCCTTATACAAGCTATCTGATTCAATTCTTTGAAAACGAGATTTGCGACCCAACCGGACATGGAGAAGGCAAGACATATGTCGGGTCTAAGCAGGTTTTCACTGATGCCTACGGCAATGCAGCCTTTTCTGCCATATATCCTTACGCCGCAACAGCCGGTCACTTCATCACTGCAACCGCAACAGCTTATGGAAAAACGTCAGAATTTTCAGCTTGCATTGAAATCATTGCTGAAGAGAGCACTTACAGTGGAGAGTTAGAAGAGAACCCCTGTGAGCAATTCAACCAGGAAGAGATGGAATTAGTCACCTTTTACTATAACCGAGGAACTGGCATGTTCAGCCTGTACGTGAAGAACTCTGAGCCATATCCAAAAGAAGGTCCAGCTGGTCCATGGGAGCTCGTCGCAGTATTAGGCGATATACCATCCGACCAAACTAGTATCCTGGAATTTGATGATCGGGCATATTTTGATTTTGCCATTCCAGAGAACTACGTGAACACCAAACAAACGCTCAAAGTATTCAGCAACTACTGCTTCCCACCTTTTTATGTTGATGATGTCAATATTCTCCAGAAAGATCCGACAGGTCCAACAGGAAGCGGTGATCCTAGCAGTTGCCATGAAGATTTAGGGCAGCGCGCTTGTATAGCTGTCGGTGGAACTTTCAGCCCCTCAACAAATAAGTGCATCTGTCCTAGAAGGTGATCATTCTAATCTCTCTGTTGAAAACAAAAAGAGCCGGCATTCAGCCGGCTCTTTAATTGCCACTAGATCTCATTCAGCTTTTAACATTTTTCTTGAAGACGATTGGAAGAAGCGGCAAAGCAACCAGGTTAAACAAAGAGATAATCGCGAAGGCCCATCTGAATCCGATTGCAGGTACATCAGCCAAACCGCCGGCTATCGCAAACCCAACCCCTTGACCTATATTTGTAATCGCCATAAAGATTGAGAACATAGATGCAGCGATTCGCTTTTCTGTGTAATGCATTGCCAGGGCAAAGTAAACCGTTTGGTAGGTACCATATGACAATCCAAAGACGAAGACGATTGGCCAGGCAAATCCAGGATTCGGAATCACTGCCAGAATCAAAATTGACACAAAAGAAAAGAATAAAGCTATCTTTGTGCTCATTTCCTGTCCGATGCGATCTATCAATCGCCCTCCCAATATACCGCCCAAGACAACCCCTATGCCCCAGATAGTTGTATAAAAACCTGCAGTTCTTAAGGAAATGCCAAAACTATTCTCAAGAAATGGATTCACATTCTGGTTGGAGCCGGCTATGGCCATAAAGAATAGGAATCCAGCAGCTGCCAGAGCAATAATCTGTTTGTCTTTGAAAGCAGCGAAAGCACTCCATTCGAATTTTTCACCTGGATCTTTCTCTTCTTCACGCAACGAGAACACAAAAGGCAGTGGTATCAGCGTCAAAGCACCTAGCAACCAGAAAACGGCTGTCCAGGAAACTTCCTGGGCCAACCAGCCCAAGACAGAAGCTGTAATGACAACACCTGCCGCCCTACCACCCACCATAAAGCCCTGGATTGTTCCCTGTTCGTCTACAGGAGTTGTATCCAGCGCTAAACCATCCGTGCAGGTATCGTATAAAGCCATGCCGAGCTGAAGGATAAATGCAATAGCAACAAATAGCCAGTAGTCATCGGCCGGATCAATAAAAGGGACGATTACCAGGCACAAAGTTTGAATAAGCAAGCCAATGATTATGTATGGTTTCCTGTGACCCATACTAAACAGATTTACTCGATCGCTTAACATCCCCAGAAAGACCTTGAGCACGAAAGGAATTAAGGCGATGGCACCAAAAATACCCACATCTGCCATCGACAAACCTTTGGAGAGGAAGTATAGAGCATTTAATGAAGTGAAATAGGAGAAGACGGTTCCCTGCGAAAAATACAATGACCCAAACATTGTGTAACGAGCGGTTTTACTTTTGAGCATCTTGATCTCCTCAGATGAAAGCCAGATTATCTAAACTAGTTTACCCTATACATATTCGCCTGTGTTCGTAAAAATAAACAAAATGATAATCATAAATCTGTATATAATCCATTCAATATCCATGCTATTCACAAATATTCGGAGAACATTATGGAAAACCACAACCTTGCAAAAGAGCCATTCAAACTCCTTGAAAATGGCATCGCTCAAATCGCATTGGTAGTCAAAGACCTGGATCAGACAGTTGAGCATTATTGGCATTCATTTGGGATCGGCCCCTGGCATTTTTATACCTACAAACGCCCGTTATTATCAATGAGCCGCTATTACGGAAAAGACGTAGATAATGCTCTCCGCATCGCTCTTTCATATTTTGGTCCTACTCGGATTGAGTTGATCGAAGTCAAAGAAGGTCCAAGTCTGCAGGGTGATTTCATTCAAGAGCATGGCTATGGCGTGCAACATCTGGGTATTCTGGTTGACGACATGGAAAAAGCGATTTTGGAAGCCAAAGAAAAAGGTTTCAATGTCATCCAGGAAGGATCAGGGTTTGGTCCCGACGGGGACGGCCATTATGCTTATCTAAAAACCGAAGAATTGTTTGGTATAACGTACGAAATGATTGAACGGCCAAGACGGAGACACGAACCTGAAAAAATCTATCCCATCGAAACCTAGATACTCCATCCTGTCCTGCCAGGATAAATAATGTTAAAATACATGATTAGGTCAATTAAGGATTTAGTTAAGATTTTATGCGAAGGCTTACAGGGAAAATCACCACAGTTCTCTTGCTCCTGGTAATTCTTCTTAGTCCATCTAGGACATTTGCCGAAGAAACTTCCAGCAGCGGTCTATTCGCTCCTCTTCAAGGGGCAATTACCTCCTCCTTGGAAATCATTCATCTCGCCAATGTCGGTTTCAATTGGCAAACAGTTTCCCTTGACAATACCTATGTTAATGCAATACCAATTTGCTCGTATGTATTACCTTCTTCTGCACACAATCCAGCAGTAGTCCGCATCCAGAACATCAATGCTTCCAGCTTTGAAATCAAGATCCAACAGCCATCCAACAGTTCTGCAGTTACGTCTTCTGATGTTTTCTGTATTGTTGCCGAAGAGGGTTCCCACACTCTATCAGACGGCCGGTCTTTTGAAGCCCGAACCCATATTTCCACCACCATTAGCGGCAACGGTGCTGGCGGTTGGCTGAATGGTGAGGATATTAGCGCATCTGTTACTGGCTCGTATACCAATCCCGTTGTCTTGGGCCAGGTGATCAGCTACAACAACTCTTCATTCAGCGCATTCTGGAGCTACGATTGTGATAGCGCCGGCAATATCCCTTTCCAAAGCGGGATGGCCGATGGGATATGCATCTCCCGGCATATCGGCCAGACATCCAGCGGCGGCAGTACACTTACCAGGAATACCGAAAATGTTGGTTATATCGTAGTCGAAGGCGATCCTACTTCCAGCGGCAGTGCAGACCCTATCGGCAATTTGCCAACCGGCGAAGTATATGAGGTCGCCCTCGGCGCAGATACTGTTGACGGCGTAGACGATAACGGCACATCCTATACTCTGAATAACAGCGGCTACACAATAGGCCTGGTTACCGAAGCAGCAATTGACGGAAACAATGGTGGCTGGGCTGTTTTATTTGGCGCCAGTCCCCTGGCAGGCAACCAGATCGATATCGCAATTGATGAGGATACCCTGGGTGATACTGAGCGGAACCACACCACCGAAAACGTCTCCTATTGGGTTTTTGATTCAGATCCCGGCCTTTCCTTTATGGAAAGCTTTGTGATCGCCAGCGTTGGCTCTGCCTGGCAGACTGTGAATCTAACTAATGATTACACCAGCATGGTCCCGGCTTGCAGCTATCACATTCCATCCTCAGCGGATAACGAAGCCGCCATCAGGATCCAGAACATCAATAACGGGGGAACACCAGATTCATTCCAGATCCGCCTCCAGCAACCTCGCAATGGAAGCTCGGTGACCGCTTCTGATGTACACTGTGTGGTAGTTGAAGAGGGAACCCACAGTATTCCTGATGCTATTCCAGCCCGGAACCGTGATATTGAAGCCTATATTGTGGCCTCTGATGAATTCAACGAGAACAACGATTGGAATACTGCCCGGATGGAAAATGTTGGTTATACCAATACCTACAACCGGCCTGTTGTTTTTGGCCAGGTGACCAGCTTCAACGATTCCGATTTCAGCATCTTTTGGTCGAATAACGGCAACAATCTCAATCCGCCAGACGCAGCCAATCTCTATGTTGGTAAACACGTTGGGGAGGATCCTGGAACCTCATCTCTAAACGATGAGACCCTTGGATATTTAATCATTGAAGGTGGCAGCGGATTCAGCGACGGTTTCTTTTATGAGGCATTTCTTGGGTCCGACACTGTTGAAGGTGTCGGCAACTCCCCACCTTATAATTACACTTATGCCGTTGCCCGTGACTACAGCTACGGTGTAGTCACTCAGGAAGCCATGGATGGCAGTGACGGCTCCTGGGCTGTGCTTTACGGCGCAGATCCGTTAGGAGGAACAGCAATTAGCGTGGCAGCAGATGAAGAGATAGCTGCCGGCGACACTACTCGCACGCATACAACCGAACAGATAGCCTACTGGGTTTTTGATCCCGTAATAGGTGGCACGGTCTGGAATGACATCGATATTGATGGAAACCTGGAAGCTCTAGAACCGTTAGTGAGCAACCATGAAGTCTGGCTTTGTCCAGATACTTTCTCTGGCATTCCCTCCTGGCCCACATGTCAGGACACTACGACTGATTTTAATGGCGATTATTATTTCAGGGATATTAGTCCTGGAGATTATTATATTTCGGTTGAAGATCCGAATATCAATCAGAGCAGCACTTGGGGAGGAAATCACGATCCCTTCAGCAATGACCAGGTTGATGATGGCGTACCTGACGGCAGTGGGTATGCCGTTTCACAGGTATTTACCTACACCAGCTCTACTGGGTCGACATTCATCGATTTCGGCTTTGCCGATACTGTTGAAATCGGCGGTGAAATCTGGAATGATCTGGACGCTGATGGAAATCTAGAAATCGCCGAGCCAAATATTGGTGCTGTTTCCGTATGGCTTTGTCCTTCAAGCCATGTGATGCCCCCATCTAGCCCTTCCTGCATATCCTCAACATCAGATAGTGTTGGTGAATTCTATTATCCAAATATCACTTCCGGAACCTATTATTTCGCCGCAGATGATCTCTCGCCAAATTTCATCAGCACCCTGGGGGGTAACCATGATCCCAGTATCAATGACGATATAGACGATGGTGAACCTTTCAGCGGTGGTGGTTTTGTCCAATCCCAAGTCTTTACTCATATTAGTACTGTTCCCTCTACAAATTTTGATTTCGGTTTTGCAAGGGTTTCCAATATTGGCGGTGTTGTTTGGGATGACACCAATGGCGATGGTATCCAGAATGATGGTGCTGCTGGAATCCCAGGTGTTAATGTTGATCTATTCAATTCAGCAGGTGTTTCCCAAGGACCTCCGGAAATAACTGCGGCTAACGGCACCTATCTCTTTTCCGGGTTGCTGGCAGGCAATTATTATTTGTCCTTCACACTCCCAGCCAGTCAGCAATTCAGCCCACAGGATGTAGGCGGGGACGATACAATCGACAGTGACCCCGATAGAATCACTGGAACCACTGCTATCTTTTCAATTGTTCCCAATACGACCGATCTATCCTGGGATGCAGGTATGTATCCTCAGTCTGCCCATATCTTTGATCCGCCCAGCGGTTGGAAAACTGTGGATAGATCTGGCTGGCCAACATTGATCTGGAGACAGGTTTGGATCAATGATAGTAATGTTGGAGCCAATGAAGTTCGGATTGTAGATCCAATTCCAACCAATACAACATATATTCCAACCACCATTTCCTGCGCCCCAACAGGTGGATCCAGTACAACATCCTGTACTTATGACAATATTAATAACGAGATCATTTGGGAAGGCACTATCGCCTCTGATCCTGGAGCAACAGATGAGTTCACTGCTTCAAATGAAGTGGTGATCACTTTTGAAACCACAGTCAGCTCCGGTATCGACCAGGTTGAAAACCAGGGATCAGCATATTGGGATGAAAATGGAGACGGAGTCCTATCCTCACTCGATACTAATATTGATACTGATACACCTGAATTAAGTGATGACCCCGGGACTGCGGCGGCTACAGATCCAACTATCGCGACTATCCCAGCTCGCCTTCTGCCATCAACAGGTTTCAAACCAGGAAAGATCACCAATCTCCCTCAACAACCTACAAATATTGTCTATACGCAATCTTCAATAAACATAATCATTCCTTCCCTTGGTATAGAGATACCAATTGTGGGTGTGCCCTACCAGGATGGAGAATGGAACACAACTTGGCTGGGAAGCAAGGCAGGTTATCTGGAAGGTTCTGCTTTTCCAACACATTCCGGCAATACTGTCATTACTGCCCATGTATGGGATTCGTACAATCAACCTGGGCCGTTCTCAGATTTAACTAGATTGGTATATGGTGACCTGATACTGATCGAAACTGGAGATACACTCTACCAGTATCAGGTACGAAGCTCCAATCTACTTTTACCAGATCAAATTCAAGATGCTTTCTTACACAAAGACCTAGACTGGATAAGTCTAGTCACTTGCGAGAATTGGAATGCTGATCTTCAACAGTATTCAAACCGCAGGCTCATCAGAGCAGTTTTGGTATCCAAAAATATAAAATAACAATTCAGTAATAAATAAAAAGAGCTGAGGAGATTCCTCAGCTCTTTACATTTTAAATGAACACCTTATTGATATAGATCTGGTCTGACCTCAACAAGGACTGCCCGAACCATAACACGATAGTTATACGCATTACTGATTTCGTTATAGCCCTTACAGGTTAATAATGTGAGCCATGCGAATTCTTCATGCCTGGTCGCGCTGCTGTTTTCTGGGTCGATTAATTGATTGGATCTTACCTGATAAATATATCTATAACCAAATGCATGAACAATGATAGTATCGTCCCAGTTCATCATCTCCAGGTCAACAAAGGGACCCGGTAGACCGCTTGGAAGGTACACATGTGCAGTTACTACGCTGTTGCCCTCGTAGGACGGGAAAGCGGTACCAGAGAGCCACCCAACCTGATTGTGAAGCCAGGTAACATCCCATTCTTCCTCTACGACAGGTACGCCAACAATACTAGTCTTCAAACCCAAAGAAGGAATTTCTAGCCATACATCGCCATAAGATGAATATTGCTTCTCTCTACTCTGGTTTGGAATTGCTGTAACTAAATCAGGTGCAAAACCAGTATCGGGAACAAACGGAAGTGTAGACCGAGACCAGGTAGCTTGCGCTGTTGCTACAGTCCGTTCTCCATCTGCGGGGTCGATTACTCCATCGTCATTCAAGTCTGCATCGAGGACTGCATTATTGTCCGCCGAATTCAAACCATCAGGCACACTAACCTGGAATGAGATCACGATTTCATTTAATGCACTTATTTCGTCGGTTGCACCAAAGTCAGGACCAATCGATCCAGTCCAGACAATCTGATCATTCACTGCATCATACAAACAACTTGTTTCAGAGGATGTTCCTCTTGCATCGCAGGTGATACTGCCGGGCACATATGTTGTGCCCGTCGGGATAGGATCATATATTTCAGAATCCAGGGCAGCAACATTGGAATCATTGATCCAGACCATTGTCCAACCCAGGACAGGTAGGCCTGTATCATCGTAATCCTTGTGCCCAAATGGCGGGTCGAAGACCCTGACAATCGGAATATCGAGCGTTGTTTGGGTCGGCCCAACTTGATCGGAATCTACTGTTGCTATATTGGTGATATTTCCACCAGCGTTGAATTCAGCATTTGTGACAGTGTGTTGAGCCGAGCAGTTGATGCTTACTCCGGGAGCAATTGTTGCAGGCTGCGCAGGAATACATGATGGAACATTATCCGTGTTGTTGTCTGAAAGAGTTACGTTAGTTAATGTAACGTTACCAGTATTAGTGATCACATAGTCGTATAGGACAACTTGTCCAGCAGAAGTGACTGAAGTAGTTGTGGAGTTTTTAGTAATACCAACAGCCGGGTTCTGCGTCACCGGCGTCGTCACCTGGTCCGTCTCCGGTCCGGTCTCGTCACTGTCTCCCGTGGCCGTGTTCACAAACTGCCCCGCATTCACATCCGCCTGCACCACCTGGTAGGTC
>Ga0180435_10001737_pt1 | contig 22450 bp, 25 predicted proteins | sample SS_ome_3_FD_132467 | JGI IMG/M metagenome (GOLD analysis project Ga0180435, IMG submission 132467) | Hypersaline lake sediment archaeal communities from the Salton Sea, California, USA - SS_3_S_1 metaG | ecosystem: Environmental > Aquatic > Non-marine Saline and Alkaline > Hypersaline >...
TTAAACACAAATCAATTGCGCACCTTAAAAGGTGCGGCTACCACGATCAACCCATGAAATCGGCTTTATCGGACAGCCTCTTCAGGTCGCCACTAGTGGCAGCCTAAAGGCTGCCGCTACGAGATTGTACCTAGACACTCAGTACTCATGAATATTGAAAAAGAAACAATCGTTACTCAGGCACTGGAGGCGGCAACTACAGCTGTTTATGCCGCCGGAAGGATTATCCGGGATAAAAGCTCTACGGTCTTCCGGGTGGATCATAAAGGTGCCGCGGATCTTGTCACCGAGGTGGACCTGGCAGCGGAGAAGGCGGTTATCGCGATCTTATCCCGGGCTTTCCCCGATCACAGAATTGTGGGAGAAGAGAGCGGGCCATGCGCGGGTGAGTCGGATTATATCTGGTGGATCGACCCGATCGACGGGACAACAAACTTTGTTCACGGATATCCCTTCTACTCGGTCTCGGTGGCACTGGAGTATCGGGGCGAGATTATCGTCGGGGTTGTTTACGATCCCACACGGAATGAACTCTTTCAGGCGGTTAAGGGAAGAGGAACATCTCTGAATGGGACGTCGATAACGGTCTCGGCGGTGGAGATACTTAATGACTCCCTTCTGGCTACGGGATTTCCCTATGATCGCGGTAAGCGCGAAGAAGCTCTCGATAACGCGGCCCGGTTACTGAAGCTTGTACAGGGAGTCCGGAGGGATGGCTCGGCGGCCCTGGATTTAGCCTACGTCGCGGCCGGTCGACTGGATGGGTTCTGGGAGTTCGGCTTAAAACCATGGGATACCGCCGCCGGAAGGCTACTGGTCGAAGAAGCAGGCGGCAAGACAAGTGACTTCCAGGGAGATATATTTGATATCCAGGGTGGCGCGGTGATAGCCGCTAACAGCTGTATTCACGCGGAACTGCTCGATAAACTGAACTAATTGACGTTCTCGGGCGTAATAGAGATTAGCGCCTTCGGCGCTAACGTTAAAAAATAAAGACGTTGAAAAGAAAAAACGTTAAAGATCGTTAAAGTTCTTTGGAGTTTCCTCAATCTGTAAGGCGGTTGCTTTTAAACTAGGTTTATTAAAATTTCGAAGCTGGAATTTAGCGCTCTGCACTATTTTTGGTAGCCGCACCTTTTAAGGTGCGTAATAAACACCCCACAAAATGCGGGGATACTAATTTATATTATAAATTTATCGCAATGTTGATTTAATGCTTGCACAATCTTATTTTTGCATCGCAAAAATAAGAGATGAGGACACATTTATGAATAAAAAATCTCTCTGGAAGATTATACTTGCGCTTGTCGTCTTCTCTCCTCTGGCCTTTTTGCCGGCCGCTTCACGGGCGGCTCTCCTCACTTCCCGGGCTCACCCGGTTTCACAGGACCGTGAGGAGATTAGGGAACTGGCGGTCGAGGTTCTGACCGAAGATGGTATTTCACGGGATAATGCTGAAAAAATATTAAATCGCCTCTCCCCCCGGGAGATTGAGGTTCTGGCTCTCTCCAGAACCGGATCTCTGGTCGGTGCCGGCAGTGGTGGAATATCCGAGTCTCTGGGAACCAACGAGACGGTGGCGATTGTGCTCACCCTGGTTATGCTGGCGGTAGTGGTCGGTGCGGTGGAGATCAGCAGGCACTAGACCGCCTCGGCTTTTTGTTGAAACCGCTAATCACGCGAATCTTCGCGAATTTGGACATTGGGAGTTGGATATTGGGAATTGGATATTCGGTACCATTCCCCATTCTCTACTCTCTACTAATCCCTTCTACTCCTTGCTCATCCTTCTTGGATGTTCGAAGTTCGAAGTTGAGGGTTCGGTGTTCGATGTTTAATCTTTTCAATCAAAACCGGAAGTCCACTCCTCCCTGCCAGTAAAAATTCTCCCCCCGCTGGACATTCTCTTCGGAGTGGCGGAGGCCGCTCTTCATCAGTTCATAGTAGTCCCCCTCCACGTATATATATAGCCCGCTCACGATATTGAACTCAGCCTTGAGAGATACGACTACATCCAGAAAGGTATCCTCATCGATACCGAAGTAGTAGACCTGATAGTTCCCGGTGGCATAACCGATCGTCACTTTTGGTATAAGCCTGAGGGGACCGATATCCCCATATAAACCCATTTTTGTCCTGAAGTAAAATCCATTCGCATTATCAAAATCATAGTAGATATCCCCTCCGCCGAAGAAAGGATAGCCATACTCGATTTCCAGGGCTATCTCCTGGGTCTTGGAGAAACCAAGTTTTTTATTGTCATAATAGATATATGAGATTGCCGCCGATCCTTCCTGGCTCCGCTTGGCCAGTCCGGCCCGGTAGATCCAGCGGGTAAATTTACCCCTGTTCTCATTTGAGGAGGACATATCCATACTTCCGAGAGCCTCCAGTTCAAATCCGCTTTCACTGATCCGGGCTGATGGCTGCATGACGAATTGATGGTTTAACTCCATCCCCCGCCAGATATATTCCGAACTAAAGTTAAGGTCCACCTTCCCTCCCAAACCCGGTTCCTGCTGTGCCGCTGGCGCGGGGTTATATCCATACTGTGCCTGAACGGACTGGATCGTTATCAGAAGGGAGAGCGCGATAATGCTTGTTACAATGATTCTTGACATACTAATATACCTCCATAATAAGTTAGCGCCTGCGCCGCTAACTTAGTTTTAAACCAAGACAGATATAATTATATCAGGTCCCAACAATTATTTTACTGATTATAGCAGTACTATCTATTGAAATTAACACCTTTTATTTAATTTTCTCTTTATTGAACTACTATATCTATTATATCATCTTTTTCGAAGTAAAAATAATTACCGATCAGCTTGGTTATCGAGGTGAACCTTATAACTTTTTTAAAGGACGTTGCGCCGAAGACACAATGTTCCTGTTTAGGAATTTATCTAATTTTGAATAATAGGTAGCCGCAGGCTTTAGCCTGCGTTTTATTGCGCACCCTGAAGGGTGCGGCTACTAAAAGTTACCGCGAAGCGCTAATTTACTACTTCGGAATTTTAAACAATGAGTTAAAATGTTCTAGGCGCATTTTGCGGGCGTCTAACGGTCTTCAACGATCTTTAACGGTTTTTCTTTTTAACGTCTTTATTTTTCAACGTTAGCGCCGAAGGCGCTGCAAAGGAGGGTATGACTATGAGACTATTTTCATCCGGAAATCGAAAATCTCAACTATGGTTCTTCCTGCTGCTCGCGGTAATTCTGCTCCCGATCTGGGGCTGTGGATCAAAAGAACCCGGGGAGTCGGGAGGAGAAGAGGGTGTATTTACTCCAGATGTGACCACTACCGTCAAATATGTGATCGACGGCGATACCTTGGTTACCGAGGACGGCGAGAAGATCCGGTTCCTGGGGATCGATTCGCCCGAAATCTGGAAGAAGAAGGGCGATAAGGCCGACGAACCCTGGGGTCGAGATGCCGCCAACTATGCCAAGATGCTTCTCCCCTCCGGGTCGAAGATCGGCCTGGCATTCGAAGCTAAAGCGACCGAAGGAGCCTATGGCCGGAAACTGGCCTATGTGATTGTAGACGGTGAACTGGTAAATGGCTTGCTGCTGAAAGAAGGGTATGCCGAGTACAAGGACTTCGGGAATGAATTAAGGTACGAGAAATATCTGAAGAAACAGCAGCGTAAGGCCCGGGTTCACAGCAAGGGAATCTGGGGAGGAAAAGGTACTGTTAAACCGCCGGAATATTTTGTCGCCAGCAAAAACGGCAGCTATTATCACACCTCCGACAGTGAGACCGCGGATAAGATTAAGCGGAATAATAAGGTCCGGCTGACCGAGGAGGAGGCGACGCGGTTAAAACTGAAACCCGGCTCTTCGGTTACTGCTTCGGGAGATTAATAAAACCACAAAGGCACATTCTCCGACGCGCCAAAGCCACGATGGCGACGGAGCGAGATCACAGAGAATTCGGATTAAACAAATTTAAAATCTCAGTACGCTTCTCCGCCCCGTTTCCCGGGGTGTTGACGGCCTTCAACGATCTTTAACGTTTTTTCTCTTCAACGTCTTTATTTTTCAACGTTAGCGCCGAAGGCGCTAATACGGAATCTCCTCGAAGATCCAGCTCTGGGTCTTTTCAAAATCGACCAGGGCAGCCAGTTCACGAAGGACAGGGATGGATTCATCGCTCTTCAACCCCTCGGTCCAGCCATCGACGCTCTTCACCTTATAGCGGGCAAAGAAGACGTTTGTCTGGCCTGTAGCGAGCCGGTAAAAATCTGCTTCTGTGGCCCCCCATTTAGCCTGCGTAGCCTCGTGGTTCCTCATCCAGTTAGTTACCTGCTGCATCTTTCTCCCCGGCTTCAGGACATACTTATAAATGATGAAGTACATGGCGACCTCCTATAATTTTTACGTAGTAAAAATTATACTCGTTTTTTCTTCAGATAAAACTAAATTTATGCGAAATATCAACTATATGTCTTTTAATAGTAACACATTTAATTTGATTTTCTATCCAAATATTATAATCCGCTTCGCGGATTATAATAGCTTTTAGGGGATGAAGAAAGGGACAAGGGAGGGGAGAGCAGGAGATTTTAACCGGATAAACAGAGGTGATTTCGGTGAGCTAAGTCCGAATAGTCCAGTTCAATGGGGTCGACTCCTCTTCAGAGCCTGGCCGACTTTTTCCAGCAGATCATCGCGGGAGATGGGCTTGGTGAGGTAAAGGTAGCTATAAAGGGAGGCTCCCTTGACTTTGTTATCCTCGCTTGTTTCAGCGCTCAGAATGACGACCGGGATCGACATGGTCTTAAAATCGTTCTTCAGCCGCTCTAAGACATCGAATCCGTTAAGACCGGGCATCATGATGTCCAGCAGGACCAGGTCGGGGAGCTGCTTCCGGGCCAGCTTGATCCCATCCTTTCCGTTCCCGGCGGTAAGAACCGTATAGCCTCCGACTGTCGTCAGGGTTCTTTTCAAAAACTGGCGGATGTCTTCATCATCATCGATAACGAGAATCGTATACTGTGCCATAGCGACTCCAGGGGGCTGGGCAGGCTTGGATACATTATAGGCCTATGCCATCCCGAAAAGCTTGATTATTGTTTTAAAAACATGGAATCAAGAATTTAACGATATAAATATATAAATATATTTCGAGGATGCTGTCAAGCCTATTCTGGTCGAGTAGGTTCCTTATTTCCCGCAGCAAAGCGACGACGCAATCTCAATTTCAGAGCAGAAGATATTGTTTGTCAACGGGTTGAGATTGCTTCGTCCCCCCTCACTTCGTTCGGGGTCCTCGCAATGACACCCCATAGGACGAGACATCCTGTAGCGATTTGGATAACAACCCGCAACCTTTTAACCCAAACGTTGCGCCGAAGGCGCTAAGTTCCTGTTTCGGAATTTCAATAAAACATGAAAATGGTAGCCGCAGGCTTTAGCCTGCGCCACATTACGCACCCTAAAGGGTGCGGCTACCAAAATTTAGCGCGAAGCGCTAAGTTCAAAACAGGGTTTTATCCTATTCAATCACATTCCCGTCAATGCTGCCGGGTCAAAGACAATCGTCTGTTCATTAAAAGGGAGTAAGGTAGAGGGATATAATCTGTGTTCATCTGTGTAATCGGTGGACTAAAAAAGGGGGTGAGGTAGAGGGATATCAATTCGTGAAGATTCGTGGATAAAAAAGGGGCCGAGGTTGGGGGGTTAAATTTATATTCATTTGTGTAATTAGTGGAATTTTTTAAGTTGCCCGAACAAAGTAAGGGCTAAGTGCTTATTGCTACAGACAGAAGATGGATTATAAAGGAGGATATCGAATGGAGAAAATTAACCACACGGATTCCCCGGGGGGCACCATTCTTGCCGTTGACGACGATCCCATGATCCTCGAACTCTATCGGCGCCTTTTAAAAAAATATCCCCGGGTCCTTTATGCCGCCTCGGGGACGGAAGCGCTGAGGCTAATCAGGGAAGCGGATGATATCACCGTCGCCCTGATCGACTTCGATCTTCCCGGTGCGAGCGGCCTGGAAGTCATCCAGGAACTGAAAAGGGCTTTCCCCGGCGCCGAAGAAGCGGTGGTCACCGCTAGCTATGACGTTCAGTCGGCGGTCGAATCCATCAAAGCCGGTGCGGCTCGCTATATAACCAAGCCTTTCAACTCCGGGGAGATTCTATCCCTGATTGATACGACCATGGAACGGCAGCAGCTCCGGGAAGAGGTAGTCCGTCTGAAGGACCGGATGCGTGAAAAGGGGCGCAGTTTCATGGTGGTGGGGAGGAGTAAGAGGATGCAGCAGTTGATGGAACTGGTCGAGAGTACCGCTTCTCTCGATACTACCGTCCTGATCCTCGGGGAGACCGGGACCGGGAAAGACCTTCTGGCCCGTGTAATCCATGAGAAGAGTTCCCGGGCGAAGAAGCCCTTCGTTGTTACCGACTGCGCGGTTCTCAGTGAACGATTGATCGAGAGCGATCTCTTCGGACATGAGAAAGGGGCGTTTACCGGCGCCCGTGACCTGAGGCGGGGAAAGTTTGAGCGGGCGGACGGGGGGACGATCTTCCTCAACGAGATCTGCACTCTGCCCCTGGATGCCCAGGCCAAGCTTTTACGGGTGATTGAGGACGGGGAGCTGGAACGGGTCGGCGGCAGCGCGACATTGAAGGTAAATGTCCGCGTTATCGCGGCCTCCAACACCGACCTGGAGACGGCGGTCAACGAGGGAAAGTTCCGTCGCGATCTTTTTCACCGGCTTAATATCGTCACCCTCTACCTCCCACCGCTCAGGGAACGGAGGGAAGATATCCCTCTGCTGGTCGATCACTTCCTTTCCAGCTACGCCGGGAAATACAGCAAGGAAGACTGTTCCTTTGCTGAGGAGGCCTACGATGCCCTATTTTCCTATGCCTGGCCCGGAAATATCCGGGAACTGGAAAATGCCGTCGAGCGGGCGGTGATCACCGCTCAACCCCCGCGGATTACCGTCGCCAACCTGCCGCCGCTGCTTTTCCGGGGGAAAGAGAAAAGTCGGGCCCCGGGCCGAAACTCACTGATCCTGGCGGAGAATGAAGAGAGGCTGATCAGGGAGGCACTCAAGAAGAATGGATCCAACCTCTCGCGGGCGGCGGAAGAGCTGGGCATCGCCCGGGGGACCCTCTACAGCAAGATGAAGAAATACGAGCTATAATTTGACCTTACTCGCAAAGGTATTTTGGGGATTATATCTGGTGCTCATCTACATATTATCGATTGAGGGCGGTAAAATAGTTGGACACTGAGCCTGAAATTACTATTATATCACCAAGGAGGTACATACAATGACGACTATCACAGTTCAACTCGAAGAGGCCAAGGCCCAATCCTTGCGTAAAAAAGCTAAGCGTTACGGACTTAACCAGGAGGAGTTCTTAACAGCTTCTATTGAAGACCTCATCGGCCAGCCTGATAATGATTTTGACGAGGCCGCACGCCGGGTGCTGTCAAAGAACAAAGAACTTTACAGACGTTTAGCCTAATGCGCTATCTTTCAATTTCGGAAGTGCTCGAGCTACATGAAAGAATTATCGCTTCATCCGGTGGCTCGACGGGCGTTCGCGATCTCGGCGCACTGGAATCTTCTGTCAGCCAGCCTCACGCCACCTTTGCCCAGCAGGAGCTGTATTCGGATTTGGTGACCAAGGCTTCTGCACTCTGTTTCTCTCTTGTTATGAACCATCCTTTCGTGGACGGGAACAAACGTGTTGGTCATGCGGCAATGGAAACATTTCTTATTCTCAATAAATCGGAAATTGACTGCTCTATTGACGAGCAGGAGCGAACCATTCTCGATCTTGCCGCAGGAAGATTAAACCGTAACGGATTTACAAAATGGCTCAAGAAGCACACAACCAACCGCTCAAGCTGACCCCGAAAGCTTTCGGTGTCTGCTTGAGCGCCTGGTTCTGAGGAGATTTATTGCCTCAGGTTCGTCACCGCAGACCTTGGTCTCCCCCGGCAATTTGGAAATATTTTCGGGGTGGCGGTGGAACAATGATTGGAAGCCAATATATCTCTCCATTTGCTGTATCCGTTGCTTAAAAGGACTGCAAGATCCGGTTGGCGGAGGTGAAGGGCGGTTTCCTGGAACTCAATGGCTGGATACGATGTCGGCCGCGCTGGATCATCATTTAACTTACTCCATCAGAATGGTTGTCATACGGCCTTCCTTCTCCAGGATTACACTGTCAGGGTTGATTTTTTTCACCTTGAAATCCCGGACAGAATCACCTTCTCTGTAAACTTCACCATCAATCAAAACAGCAGCCTTAAAATCAGATCTGATGATCCCTTGCAATTCCGGGATTTCCATTGGTTTTTCCACCGGGAGTAAAAACGGATCGCGGGACCATACGCTTCCCTCTCCAAACACGCTGCTGCCAATCTCTTTCATCTCCAGGTAATCTTCTTCAGAGAATGGGGCCGGTTGGTCCGGATTCGCCAATGCCGCCTTTTCTGAGAGAGAGGCCGGTTCCCCCGGATTTGCCGGCAGATCCTTCGCCGGCTGAACTGTGGAGATCGGCGGATCTTCTTTCCGGGGCGGCGGTTGCCCTTTTTCCGTACAGCCCTTAATGGCGGAGAAGATCAGAACGGCCGCGAGCGGGAGCAGTATCACTAACAGTATGATCTCTTTCTGTTGCTTGGTCATTTGTTTACCGGCCTATAAACACAGGTGTGTAAAACCAAAATAGAAATGTCCTGTTATTTATTAAGCAGCTTCACTGATTATTAAAGTTTTGAAACTGGGCCGGAATGTAAATTGTCGGTCAAAAATGAGATCAAAATTATAAATTCAGAATATACCTTGTTCATTATTTTCCTTTCTGAGAGAATGTCCCAGACCGGAGACGTATTGCCCAATAACAACATAATAGGAGATGCAGAGGATGAAAATAACGGCAATGATTATAGGCTTTTTGATTCTGGCGGTCCCTGCGGCGGCTGAAGAAAAAACAGATGACTGGAAATTCGTGATTACCCCATACCTGTGGATGATGAGCGCTACGGGCAATGTCACCGCCAATGGTGTGACCGCTGATTTCGACCTGCCTTTCTCCGACATCCTGAAGGATCTTCACATGGCCGCCATGGGACGGGGTGAAGCCTGGAAGGGATGCTGGGGTTTGACCGTCGACAGCATCTACGCTTACCTCAAGTCCGACGCGACGATTGATACCCCGGTCGAATCGCTCGGGGCGACCGTCCGGACCAGGCTGTTCATGATTGATGTTGGCGGAGGATGGCGGCTGGGAGAGATGCCGCTGGGAGAGGATCAAGGGCCGGCGTCGATCGGTTTCGATCTTCTGGGCGGAGCGAGGTATGGATATACAAAGAACACTATTGAAGGCGACGGCGGGTTTCTCGACACCAGCCAGAGTGCAGACTGGTGGACGCCCTATATCGGCGGCCGTATCCGGATCAGGGCGAACGAGATGTGGTCTTTTATTGTCAGGGGCGACATCGGAGGCTTCGATACCGGTGACGCCCCCCACTTTATATGGAATGCTCTGGTGGCGGTCGACATGGCCGTCTCACGGGTTGTATCAATCGACCTCGCCTTCCGCAGTCTCGGTATTAATGGTCAAGCTCTCGACGCGACCTTTTACGGGCCGGCCCTGGGAGCGACCTTCCGTTTTTAGTAACCCGGATGAGGACTCCGGGCGCAGTTTACTTTTATATTCCCGAGATAAACGAATATCTGCCATATGATGATCTGCCTCCGGAAAAAATGTAACTTATGGAAGCCGGGAGTGAAGAGAGCGGGATCACCTATCCGGATCTCCATTCTGATACTTAGTTCCCTGTTAATTGTAATTGCCTGTGCCGGCAAATCCGAGCTCGATGCGGTGAAAGGAAGGTGGGTCCGCCCGGATGGCGGTTATCTCCTTGAGATCAGGGAGGTAGAACCGGACGGCAGATTGGCGGCGGGATATTTTAATCCCCGGCCGATCCATGTTGAGAAAGCCGAGGCATTCCTGAAAGAGGGGAGATGTGAGGTTTTCATAGAACTGCGGGACGTCAATTATCCCGGTTCGACCTATCGCCTCGTATATGACCCTGAAAAAGACATCCTGTCGGGTGTTTACTTTCAGGCGGTTGAGCGTGTGGAATTTCGCGTCTATTTCGAGAGGGAGAAGTAGGGGGGGCTCCGATGAAGACAGCGGAAAATGTCGGAGGGAAGGTCCCCGGTTGCTCCACACGCTGGAATGCCTATGAGTCCGATCAGCCGGTACTTTTCTCAGTCAGTTAAAATTATTGTAACACTTTACCTCTTTGAAATTATCATGTGCTGTAATTTTCAAATTCGTAGTGCAGAGCTTTAGCTCTGCCCGGGTAAAGCAGGACTGAAGTCCTGCACTACGAGTCTATAGGATCATGGCTGCCTTATAATTTCAAAGCACTAAAGCGTCATAAATTATCGCTTTTGCTGTCGATAAAAAGGAGGGTGGTATGAGTACAGAATTAATACGAAAAATGGGGATGCCGGGCGTGCTCAGTATGTGCGTGGGAGCCATGTGCGCCTCGCCGGCCGCGGGTGCCGATGATATTGACCGCACGACCCTGCCGATTCCGGCGCCAAAACGGCCGTACTCGGATGTTCTGGATGTCCGGGACGCGAACGCGCCGGCGCATTTCGATGTGAAAGCGCCCGCGGGCGCGCCGAACGTTCTGCTGGTTCTGGTAGACGACCTCGGCTTCGCGGGGACCAGTGCCTTCGGCGGCCCGGTTGAAACGGAGATCTTCGACCGGATGGCGGAGGACGGGTTAAAATATAATAATTTCCACACCACTGCCGTCTGCTCGCCGACCCGCGCCTGTATTAAGACCGGCCGGAATCACCATGTCTGCAACATGGGCAGCATCATCGAAACCGGTACGGCTTTTCCCGGGAACACCGGCCAGATTCCGAACGAGGTGGCTCCCCTGGCCGAGATGCTGCGGCTGAACGGCTACAGCACCGCCGCTTTCGGTAAGTGGCACGAACTGGCCGCCTGGGAAGCGAGCGTCTCCGGGCCCTTCGACCGCTGGCCCACCCGTCAGGGATTCGACAAGTTTTATGGTTTCCTCGGCGGAGAGACCAATCAGTGGGCGCCGTTCGTCTATAACGGGACCATCCCGGTGGAACTCCCGGAGGACCCGGATTATCATTTCCTGGAGGACATGACCGACCAGGCGGTCAGCTGGGTTAAGTACGAGAAAGCGCTGACCCCGGATAAACCGTTCTTTATCTACTATGCCCCCGGGGCCACGCACGCCCCGCATCATGTCCCGAAGGAATGGATCGAGAAATGGAAGGGCAAGTTCGACCAGGGCTGGGACCAGCTCCGGGAAGAGATCCTGGCGCGGCAGATCGAAAAGGGGGTTGTCCCGAAGGGAACGAAGCTCGCCCCCAAGCCGGAGGCGATACCGGACTGGGATAGCCTGAGCGACGACGAGAAGAGACTATTTACTCACCAGTTCGAAGTCTTCGCGGCTTATATCGACATGACTGACTATGAGATCGGGCGGCTCATCGACGCGATAGCGGAGACCGGCCAGCTCGACAACACGCTGATAATCCTGGTATACGGCGACAACGGCACCAGTGCCGAGGGCGGCCGTAACGGCATGTTCAGTGAGATGACCTATTTCAACGGGGTCCAGGAGAAGGTCGCCGACATGCTCAAGGTCATGGACAAGTGGGGGAGCGCCGAAACCTACCCCCATATGGCCGCGGGGTGGGCGGTGGCGATGGACACCCCCTACACCTGGACCAAGCAGGTCGCTTCCGATCATGGCGGGACCAAGGTCGGCATGGCCATCCGCTGGCCCAAAGGGATCGAGGCCAGGGACGAACTCCGCACCCAGTTTCACCACGTCATCGATGTCGCCCCGACCATTCTTGAGGCCGCGGGTCTTCCCGAACCGGAAACGGTCAACGGGACGAAGCAGCGGCCGATGGACGGGGTGAGCATGGTCTATACCTTCGAGGATGGTGACGCCAGGGACCGCCACACCACCCAGTACTTCGAGATGTTCGGCAACCGCGCCATCTATCACGACGGCTGGTTCGCCCGGACCATACACCGGGCTCCCTGGGAAAAAGAGCCCAGACGTCCCCTGAAAGATGATCTCTGGGAGCTTTACGACACGCGGACCGACTTCAGCCTTACCAATGACCTCTCGAAGGAGAAACCGGAGAAACTGAAAGAGCTCCAGGCGCTCTTTATGGAAGAGGCCGAGAAGAACTATGTCCTGCCGATCGATGACCGTTTGATGGAACGCTTTAACCCGGCCATGGTCGGCCGTCCCGATCTCATGCAGGGCCGTACGTCATTGACACTGGCTGAAGGCATGACCGGCATGACCGAGAATGTCTTCCTGAATGTCAAAAACAAATCCAAGACCATCACCGCGGAGATCGAGGTTCCTGAAACCGGGGCCAACGGCGCCATACTTGTCCAGGGCGGCCGCTTCGGAGGTTGGGCGCTCTACATCAAGGACGGCGTTCCGGCTTACGATTACAACTTCCTGGGCCTGCAGCGGTTCACGATTGCCGGAAAGGATAAGCTCAAGCCCGGAAAGGCGACGATCAAGTTCGACTTCGACTACGACGGCGGCGGCATGGGTAAAGGCGGTACGGGCACGCTCTACGTGAACGGAGAGAAAGTAGCCGAAGGGCGCATCGAACACACCCAGCCGGTAGTATTCTCGGCGGATGAGACCGCCGATGTCGGTATCGACCTGGCGACTCCGGTGGTTGAGACCATCGGCGCCGAGCGCGAGTCGAAATTCACCGGAAAGATAGACCAGGTGACGATCGAAATTGGAGAAACCTTGATGTCGTCAGACTGACTTATAATAAATTCATAAGAGGGTTTGGATTGGGAATACAACCGCTCGAATAGAGGATATTTCACCGGGAGTGATATCCCGGGAGGAAATTCGATGGCCCGGAGCATTCAATGCTCCGGGCCATCGTTTTCTCCGATCCCCCCGTATGTATATCTGTTTTTATATTTAAAGTCCCTGTCGCGATATATCATAAACTGATTGCGTTTGGCCTCTTCTTTCAAATATAAAAAATGTGCTGATATTGGCATAAATACCTTGTATTATGTACATCTATTGTGCATAATAGCCTTGGATTATCACCAGAGGTGGTTAAATGAGACGTGATGTAGATTCTATTTTATTACAGTGGAAAGATGAAATACGCCGACTGCCGCTCCTGGTACGGGGGGCTCGTCAGGTGGGGAAGTCATTCACTGTCTCGGAATTTGGAGATAAGTACTTCGATAATTGCGTGGTCGTTAATTTCGAGCAGCGCCCTGAATATGGCGAGTGTTTTTCTTCGATTATCTTCAGGTTCTAAATCACTCCATCCTACCGGTTGAAGTTAAGTCGGGCTCGACGGGGAGATTGAAAAGTCTCAGGTTATTTCTGGAGAAATATCCGGCACCAGCCGGCATCCGGTTTTCCCAACTCCCTTTCTCCTCCAGCGCCTCAATCGTCTCCATCCCTCTCTATGCCATCGAAAGCATCCGCCACATTTCTTTCTAAAGCAGTTCCCGGTGGAAGAGATCGCCGGAGAATATTTAATTGTATAAAATAGAAATCGTATCTCGATTAATAATACATTTAATTTGATTTCCTCGCCTGAATATCATAATCTTCTGCGCGGATTATGATAGTTTTGAACTTCTGAAATTAACTTGTTAATTTCGGAATTGCCGAAGTAGCTCAGCTGGCAGAGCAGCTCATTCGTAATGAGCAGGCCGTCGGTTCGAATCCGACCTTCGGCTTAAAAGAAAAGGGGGCTCCCGTTGGGAGCCCCCTTTTCTTTTAAATGGAGAGTATATTCGTGCCGTTGTGAGCTTGCCCTGAGCGAACGTAGTGAGTCGAAGGGAATCCGACCTACAGCCTCAGGAGAGGACTTTTATTGTCTCTCTTTTAGTAGGTAGGATATTTAAAGTATAAAGACCGCCGCAGCGACAGTCGTGGTCCAATAACCTGACTTATCACCTTCAGCCGACTGGCAGATGTGGGAGGTCTTGATTATCTTACCGGAAGCCCGGTAGAGTTGTTTTCTCTCATCCCAGGCTTTTTCAGGATCGAACTTTATCCCGAGCGTGGTTGCCAGCATCGTCGCCGCCAGGTCTTCCGCGTAATCCCCGGATCTCCTAGAAGTCTCTCCGAAGGCATGGTGTTCGGAGAGATAGCCATAACCTTCCTTGACTGCCGGCTTGGCCACCCCTATCGCCGAGGAAATAAGACGGTTCGGTTCATTGGTGGCGTTTCGAGCCATGACGACAAAGAGAATCTGTCCCGGTTGGAGCATTTGAATACCTTTTCCCCTGGGGATCATTTTGCATGCCGGCGGAAGGATGCTGGATACATTGACCAGGTTGCACTTCTCAATCCCCGCCTTTCTCAGGGCAAGCTCGAATGAAGCCAGTTTGTCTTTATGGATACCGACGCCTTTGGTAAGAAAGAATTGTTTTGGAATCATATATCTTCCTCCCTCAGGAAGCGTGCATAAGTTTTCGGCTTACGTCTTTTCCAACTGCCACGGTGATAGGCACAGCTGGCCAGCAGAGGCAATGCCAATGTGGCTTCAGCGAAGACCATCTGTTCGGCGATGTTATCGACTTTTCCCCAGGAATGGGCCTCCTTGAGTGTTGATCCGGAGAGTCCGCCGTCCCGCTCATCCGCCACGGTTATCTGTATCGCGTACCGGTGCATCGAGGAGTTTTCTTCCAGGAGGTCCGCGGCAACCACAACATCCTGGGCAAAATTTTTCGGTACACCGCCTCCGATCATAAGCAAGCCAGTCTCTCCCGCGGCGATTTTGATGCGGGTTAGGTCAAGGAAATCCCGGACGCTGTCAATAGTGACTTTCGGTTCCTTCCCTCTTTTGTGCTGATGGTAGAGGAGTCCGAATCCGGCGGAACTGTCGGAGAATGCGGGGACAAAGACGGGGACCTCCTTGCGGAAGCATTCCATGATGACGGAGTCGTTGTCCTTACCTTCTCTTTCCAGGTATTTACCCATCTCCCGGATAAACTCCTGAGAGGAGTACGGGCGGGGAGGCAACGAGTCTGCGATAGCGGCGATCGTCATGTCACATTCCCTGAGTTCCTCCTCGTCGATGAAGGTATCGTAGATGCGGTCAATCATCTGCTTTCTGAGCATCTCATCATCGACGTCGGGCGTCCCCTGGTAATGTCGAAATCCCAGAGCTTCGAAAAAGTCCTGGTCGACGATGATGGCTCCGGTCGAGACGATGGCATCCACCATGTCATACCTGACAAGGTCACGGACGACCTTCTTCAGTCCGGCACTGAAGAGGGAGCCAGCGAGACAGAGGATGATGGAGCATTCCCCGTCAGCCAGCATCCGGTCGTAGATGCCGGCAGCTCTTGCCAGGTTCCTGGCTTGAAAAGCCATCCCTGAAAATGCATCGACGACTGGCCTAGTGTCTAGAGACGTTATGTCAATCTGGTCGACGACTGATCTTAATATTTCTTCCGTTTTCAAAAGGTTTCCTCCTGTTCGAAATATGCCCATAAAATCATAAAAATCGCTGAACATATACGACTAACAAGCAGCCCGGTCAACTATATTTTCTCTGAAAAAATGGCGAAAAATCTAACCCACTTTTGCCGCCATCTGATATAAAAAAATATTTAAAATTAGTGTGTTAAAATTAGTGTTGACTTCAGAAGCCTTAGGTATATAAGGGAAGCCTCAAAAAGCAACATAGGTGCGGAAATGAAAGACGAATTTGGCGGTTCTCTGGACGAAGATTTCGGAAGTCGTAAAAAGAAACACCGGGCGTATGGGAGAGATATCATCGTGCTGAGGGGTGTGATTATAAAGGTCGTAAAAGCCGTTACAGTGCCCGGCAACGTCGGCGGGATATGAGGCGGCATCAACATGATCAAGAATATTGATGGCGTTTCAGAACAATTTTTCGATGACGGTACCGAGCCCCGCCCTTTCGTTCCCGCTGATCAGGCCCGAGTGGGGATAATCCCGGTACCCCTGGAAAAGACCGTCTCGTACCTTGGAGGCACATTGGAGGCTCCGGACTATGTTCTCGATGCCTCCCGTCAAGTTGAACTCTTTGACCCGGAGTTCAACTCGTCCCCCTATCTTGCCGGCATTCACACCTATCCGGCTGTCGATTGCTCCGGTCGTACTGAACACGTATTGTTCCTGATTCGGGCCCGGATAGAATCTCTCTCCTCTTCCGGTCAGATACCCGTATGTCTTGGAGGCGAACACACCCTCACCATCGCCCCGGTGAGTGAATTATTGAATAATCATCCTGCCCTGACTGTTCTCCACCTCGATGCTCACGCCGACCTCCGGGAAAGTTACGGGGGCAGTCGTCTCTCCCATGCCTGCGTGATGAGAAGAATTCATGAGATTGGAGTACCAACCGTTTCCGTCGGTGTCAGGAGCCTGTCCAAAGAGGAAGCTCAGTACATTAATAAGAATGATATGGCCATATATTCAGGATGGGAATTCGGTGAACGGGGATATCCATGGAAGGAGATAGTAGCTAAGCTCTCCGAGGAGGTATACATCACTGTCGACCTGGATGTTTTTGATCCTTCGGAGGTCCCCGATGTCGGTACACCCGAACCGGGGGGATTAAGATGGCACGACGCCTTGAACCTCTTTCGAACACTGCGTAATTCAGGACGGAAAATCGTGGGTTTTGACCTGGTGGAACTATGCCCGAAGACTGATTCGGTGGTCTCCCCGTTTTTTACCGCCCGATTACTGTATAAGATGATTGGCTTCTTTTGCCGTGGTTAAACGGGAAAGTACCGGAGAACCAGGATGATAAACGGATTAATGTCGAGCATCGGGTTAACGAGCTATCTTTCACCTAAACTGGCTGGAAAAGTCTGTCCCGAAAAAGGAGGAAAAGGAGTATTTTCGATTGAACCGGTCTCGTCGGGGGAAACCCTGGTGGTCTGGGGGGGGGAGGTTTTGACCGGCAAGCAACTGGAACAGCTTCCTATTTCTTATCGCCGGCTCACCGTGCAGATAGAAGATGAGTTATATCTCGTGAGCTCCCGCGATGGACCGGGAGATTGGATCAACCACTCATGCGACCCGAACAGCGGATTGAGCGGTCAAATCGTTCTTACGGCAATGCGTGATATTGCTCCGGGGGAAGAGATCTGTTTTGACTACGCAATGGCTGACGGAAGCCCGTATGATGAATTTAACTGTAGTTGCGGGTCTAAAAACTGCCGCGGTCAGATCACCGGTAATGACTGGCAACGACCGGAGCTCTGGGGGCGGTATGCCGGTTATTTTTCTCCCTACCTTCAACGGAAGATTCAACGGTTTCAATCTATGAATAGGAGGTAATCGATGAATGAAAAAAATGTGACTATCGCAGGCGTTGTGGGGGCTGTGGAATGGGATAATATGGGCCAGGTTTCCATGGTGTCAATTTCAACCAGTACGGATACAGAGTACCTGGTGTTGGATAACAAATTAGGCAGAGAACTCCTGAATTATGAAGGAGAAGACGTCATAGTGACTGGTGCCATCAGCGAGAGTGAGTTCGGCGAAACCGGTATCTCGGTATCCTCATATGAAGTATTGGCCGATGAGTTCCGCGAAGAAAATGGCAGGGATGATTATAGAGATGAAGAGAAGGACGTTGGTGACGATGGCGATGAAGAAGATTTTGATGACTATGATTACGAAGATTATACGAAAGGCTATAAATTTTAATACCTACCATGTAAGATGACTTTATCGAAAATGTTGGAAGAGACTTACGGAGAAAAGATGCCGGCCCCAGGCGGATACGGCATATCCCAGATTGAAATCCTAGAAGATAGTCAGATAGCAAACAAGACAATCAGGGAAGCTCTCCTAAAGGGCGCCGGGGTTCTTATCTTAACCATAGAGAGGAAAAATGAGTCCATTCCCAACCCGTCTGCCGACATGAAATTTATTGTAGATGACAAACTTATTTGTTTTGGTAAGCTGGCGTCAATGAGGAGTCAGATATATACTCTGCCGAAACAATAGAGAGGGAACGAATAATCATACTTCTACAATTGTATCACTTTTTTAGATATATTAACGGAACCATATTCAATGAAATTCAGACGTGGTAGCGGCATACTTCTTCACATTACCTCCCTTCCGGGGCCGCATGGTGTCGGCTCTCTCGGCAGGCAAGCGTACCAGTTCGTTGACTGGCTGGCTGCCGCCGGCCAACGATACTGGGAAATACTCCCAATCAATCCGATCGGTTACGGAAATTCTCCCTACGCCAGTCCTTCGGCGTTTGCCGGAGCTCCGCTTATGATCAGTTTGGAGAGGCTGGTAGAGACCGGATACCTTCAACCCGAAGATCTCCCTTCGCAGGATGAATTTCTGACAAACAGAGTCGATTTTCACCGGGGTGTCCAGATCAAGCACGACGCAATCCATACGGCGTATAAGTATTTCAGCCGTAAATCAGACACCCAACAGCAGAATGATTTCCACATCTTCTGCGCCGAACACGCTCGCTGGATAGACAATTACGCTCTTTTTCGGGCCATCAAGGATCACTTCCGGGGAGCCCCCTGGTATGAATGGCCTCACGAGTTGGCTTTTCGGGACCAGAAAGCATTGGAGAGCTGGGCAGAACGGTTAAAAGAGCAGATCGATGAGCTAAAATTCGCCGAATACCTCTTCTTCAGGCAATGGAAGAGGCTTCGGGGTTACTGCAACGAGATGGGGATCAAGATCATCGGCGATATCCCGTTCCTGGTCAGCTATGACAGTGCTGACGTCTGGGCTCATCGGGATCTCTTCCTCCTGGACACACAGGGCCACCGTCGCGCCCTCTCCGGGGTGCCGATGACCGGTTACTCCGGGGTCAGCCAGATCTGGGGGAATCCGCTATACGATTGGGTCCGGATGTCCCAAGACCGTTTCAACTGGTGGATGCGGAGGTTTCGGACCATCCTTGAACTTGTCGATATAGTCAGAGTGGACCATTTCTCAGGTTTTAATATCGCCTGGCATATCCCGCCGGAGTCGAAGACATCAGCTGAGGGACAGTGGTTCTATGGCCCCGGGGCAGCCCTCTTTGGACTGCTGGAGAAACAACTGGGGACACTTCCCATCATTGCAGAGGCGATGGAACCAATACACTTCGAGGAGACGAAAGCATTGCTGGATATACTCGACTTTTCCAGCGTCCGGATCCTTCAGTATGCTTTCAGGGACAAACCCAACAACCCTCATGTCCCTGATTACTATACACGTAATTGTGCGGTTTATACCGGATCTCACGACAACAATACTATCGTCGGCTGGTTCAATTCCCTCTCCGAAGACGAGAAGCATACGGTTCTCTCCTATTTCGGGGCGGACCGGGAAGAGATTAACTGGAAGATGATCCGCAGGGCGTTCTCTTCCGTAGCCGATTTAGCTATAATCCCCTTTCAAGACATACTGGGTCTTGGTAGTGAGGCAAGGATGAATGTCCCTGGACAAGGAGTCGGCCAGTGGGAGTGGCGTTTGGATCCAAAGATGCTTACCAATGAACTGGCCAGGCAACTGGCACAAATGACGCAGGAATACGGGCGGTAATTCTGCCGTCGGCCGTAAGGTAGAGTATGATTTCTATTTGATTCAGGCGAGTTTGACGGGATGATATTATTTCTTAAAGGAGAAAGTGGCTATGAATAGTGAAATAATTCAAAAATTAATTATCTCGATCGTTATTCTATTTATTACTGTAGTAAGTTTCCAAATTTTTAAATTCTATGCCCGGAAAACACAAAAAAAATTAAAATTAGAGATTACAAGGTATTTTGCTTTAAAGCGTATTATGATTTTTGTGTTCACCGGATCATTCCTTGCTCTGCTAATTCTGGTATGGGGGATTAACTTAAGAAATTTATGGATTTCCATAACTGGCGTTATGGCAATGATTGCCGTCGCCTTTGTTGCCATATGGAGTTTGATCGCTAATATCCTGGCCGGATTGATTATCTTTTTTGCGTCGCCGTTTAAAGTGAACGATTCTATTGAGCTCAAGCCAGATGGAGTTGAAGGCAGGGTTTTAGCGATTAATACCTTCTATACTCTATTGATCGATGATGAAGGTAACCACATAAATGTTCCTAACTCCCAATTCTTCCAGAAATTTATAGTCAATTTGCAGAAAAAATCCGGTTCCAGGAAACAGGTCACAGACAAGAATAAATAAGAGGGAGAGTAGATTCGTATCGTTGTGAGTTTATCCTCATTCGCTATCGCTCAGGCTCAACTCACTTCGTGAGGGAAATCCTCATCCTGGTATAATTTTCAGGTAAGATCTTGACTTATGGGCAATATGTGCCATTATATTCTTAGTAGAGGACATATGTGTCCGCAATTATGAATATAAGGAGCTGGCTGATGGCTGTTGACAATTCAAAAATTCAAACGATTATCCTGAAAGCTGTTGCCGACAGTGGGTTTTTCCGGGATGGTGCTGTCTTCAAAGGAGGGGGCGTTCTCCATCATGTATATGCCTCACCAAGATATAGCGCTGATCTGGATTTCTCATGGCCCTCCTGTGAACTGGCGAATATACAGCTGGGTGCAGAACGAGCCTGCGGACTGATCAAAAAGATGCAGGGCAGGGATTTCGTCGTTGACAGGGTTTACCGGACCGCTCACAACTGCGCGCGAGCAATACTGTCTGAACGGCGCTCAGACGGCAGTAAGAACAAAATTTTCATTGAGATAGACGATTTTTCAAATCCGGAACCGGAGACATACGTTCTTTCAGTGCCCGGTAATCCCATCCTTCGGGTACGGACTCTACAGCAGATGATCAACGATAAGTTTCTCGCCCTCCTTCTAAGACGGCGCCCGAAGGGACGTGATTTTTTCGACGTGAATTTTTTAAAGTATCGTGATATCGACACGGCCGCGGTAAACAGGCAGTTAGAGGATTACGACCGGCATGGCATGACAATAGACCTCGATCACAATTACCGGGCGTTGAAAGACCGGCTGCGGGATCCGGTTATCGGGGAAGACATAAAAAGAGATATTTTGAATTATATGCCGCCCGAAGAAACCGCGGAATGGGACGACGGGGTTTTTGCCGACATGATTGAAAGGACAGTCGAGTGGATCGGGCGGAATTTAGAGAAGCTAAAAGAGAGATAATGATGGATATTTATAAGTTGATAAAGGCCGGCAACCGTCATAGAGATAAAAAGATATGGTCGGTAAACGATCTGGTCTCGGTATATCCCGATGAAAAGAGGGAATCCCTTGCCAGGTTTATCCGGCGGCAGAATGCTAATGGTATTCTGCGGCCCCTGATAACGGAAGGACGGTGTACTGGATGGTACTTTCCCGACAATTCTCCCGATGTTTTCGAAGCGGCCCTTTTTCTTGATCCGGGGGCGGTGATCAGCAGTCTGTCAGCTTTGAGCCTCCATGGCATCACCGCTCAGATAAGCTATTCCGCGACCTGTGTTACCAGAGCCAAGAGGGGCGGTAGGGTATATACGCCTATCGCGACCACGGTGGGTAATGTGGAATTCTATCATCAACCCGATCGTATCATGGACCTGGAACCGGAAGGGGTCCACCCGGATCGGCGCCTCGCCAGCGCGGAGAAAGCTCTGCTGGATCATATCTATATCTATCGGAATCGAAACCGCGGCCGATCTCCCGATCTTGACGAGATAGATATTGACGTGCTCGATCAGGAAAGATTGAGACGGTATAGCAAGCACTACCCCGGGACGGTCTGGAAGACGCTGAAAAATGCCGCTCCTTTTCTGGAAGAGAGTCGGGGAAGATAATCTCTTCAAGATAAATATCGTCATCTTCTTGAGCTGTCTTTTTCGAAAAAGTATCGGTAGGTCCATAGAGCCGAGAAGATTCCGATGAAGGCGCCGAAGAGAACATCGCTGGGATAATGGGCCGTCACAATAACCCGGCTGGCTCCGATCAGGATGGCAATAGTGAGAAAGAGAGGAGTGAAGCGCCGGAAGAGCAGGGATAAGGCGGTCAGGATAGAGAACGCCCTTAAGGTATGACCGGAGGGAGTTGAATTTAACTCCCATTTTGTGGAAAAGAATTCCAGCCCGTACCGGTTGTTCTCAAAGAGCATAACCGGGCGATGGCGCCCCAGCAGAAATTTCAGCCCATCTCCGATTATGACCGCTATCGAACAGCTCACGCAGATAAAAAGCAATTTTTTGGTCCAGTCTCTTTTTAGACCGGGGTCGATAATAATAACCAGGATCAGGCCGATGGCTAAAAGGAGTTTTATATATGCTCCCGTGGCGGCGGTGGAGACGGTCGTGCCCCATTGGAAAATCTCGTTATCGGAACAGATCTCATGAATCCGGAGATCGATCGCCCGATCGAAGAAGAAAAAGAGAGCAAGGTAAATAA
>Ga0180435_10001738_pt1 | contig 22448 bp, 15 predicted proteins | sample SS_ome_3_FD_132467 | JGI IMG/M metagenome (GOLD analysis project Ga0180435, IMG submission 132467) | Hypersaline lake sediment archaeal communities from the Salton Sea, California, USA - SS_3_S_1 metaG | ecosystem: Environmental > Aquatic > Non-marine Saline and Alkaline > Hypersaline >...
ATGATCGTTCTCGTTTTGAACTGTGGTTCGTCATCTGTGAAATTTCGTGTGTTCGATGTTGATGATGATAAATCGGAATTGCTTGCTCGTGGCGCTGTTGATCGTATCGGCCTTAGCGACTCGGCTATTTCGCTGGAAACCACAGGCAAACAACCTATCGAACGAACTGGAACTGTGGAAAATCATCAAGACGCACTTTCGGTTATTCTCGAGGAATTGCTGATTGATTCAGAGCACGGCTGTATAAGCAGTCTAAGTGAAATACAAGCCGTCGGACATCGTGTTGTACATGGAGGCGAGAAATTCAGCAAAGCATCGATTATCGACAACGAAGTAAAGAGCGCTATCGATGAGTGTTCAAAATTTGCGCCTTTGCACAATCCACCGAACCTAAACGGCATTTGGGCGTGTGAACGTGTGTTATCTGATATTCCGCAGGTAGCTGTGTTCGATACGGCATTCCATAGCTCTTTGCCGAAGGAAGCATATATGTATGCGTTGCCGAAGGAACTTTACGAGAAACAAGGAATTCGACGTTACGGTTTCCACGGCACAAGCCATTCTTACGTAGCTCAAGAGGCTGAAAAACTGCTCGAAGCAGAACAAAAAGGCGAACCGCCGTATTGTATTGTTACTTGTCATTTGGGCAGCGGCGCATCCGTAGCAGCGGTATCCGGCGGAAGTTGCGTCGATACGTCAATGGGTTTTACGCCATTGGAAGGTTTGGTAATGGGAACACGTTGCGGCGATATCGATCCAGCAATTGTTATTTATCTTATGAGAGAATACGGAGCAGCTCAATTGGATAGGCTTTTCAACAAAGAAAGCGGACTTCTAGGCCTAACCGGATACTCAGATATGCGCGACGTTATTGCATTAGCCGACGGCGAAATAGCGGACTCTTCGTCTCAAGCCCGCGAAATGGCGGAAGTCACAATGCGAATATATGCACGCAGGATAAAGAAATATATCGGTTCATATGCAGCGGTGCTCGGCGGATTGGATGCAGTAGTATTCACAGCCGGAATAGGTGAACAATCAGCACGCCTTCGAGCACTCATACTCGATAACATGGATGTTTTAGGACTAATTCTCGATGAAGATGCCAACAACCGCAACGACTCGGTGATTTCGACACCAGAGTCTTCCGCAATGGCTCTAGTAATTCCGACAAACGAAGAACTGGTTATCGCAAGAGAGGCATATCAGGCTGTAAACGCAGCAAACTGAATATGCACCATCGAAAATTAGGCAGCAATAAGGCAGAAAACGTACGTCACCGATAGGACAAATAGCCTATCGAATATAACAAATCCAAGTTATTATGACTAGTCCGCCTCGCTCACCGAGACATCGAAGTTATTTTAACCTAAAAAAGGAATTGGCATTTACGATTTAGACTTCGAAAAAACATGACATTCTCCTAGCGCGGGGTGGAATCAAGCCGCCGACCTTTGGGTTATGAACCAGCAAGGTCGAGTTATTGTCGAATTGCTTTTCCGGGGCCTACGCATCTAATTATGCTACCAACTTAAAATCATTCTTCAAGCATGCGATGAACTTCGCTGCCGGCCAGCATGAAAGCGCCTACACCGTATGGCATTGAATTTTTTGAATCATATTTCTTTGGGCCTTCTCCGATAGGCTGAATTCCGCCGAAGCAGCCATCTTCTTGTAGATAGCGGCACAGACCTGCCCATGCCTTTTCGATGACAGGCACAAAACGATCGCGGTCAATGATACCTTCGTTGACAGCATAGGCCATTGCATATACATAGAAGGCGCTGCCGCTGGTTTCTGGTTGTGGGTGAGCAACAGGATCCAGCAGGCCCGAACGCCATAGACCATCGTCAGACTGAATGGCGGCCAGTTTATTGCACATCTCCTGTAGCTGCTGGATGTACTTTGGCCGCATTGGATCGTCTTTTTCCAAGACTTGCAGTACCCGCGCTAAACCGCCGACTACCCAACCGTTGCCGCGAGACCAGAACACTTTTTTGCCGTTAGGCTCGCGTTGTTCGAAGAATTTTTCATCGCGATAGTAAAGATGCTCGTCGGTGTCGTAATAGTAATCCGAAACTTTCCACCACCAGGTATGGAGGTAGTTGCGATATTTCTCATCGCCGGTTAACCGGTACATCCGGGCAAAGGTCGGCGGTGACATAAAGAGAGCATCGCACCAGGACCATTTCTTCCAATTTGCCTTTGTACCATAGTCCAGACTATCATCCAGCGATTCGGATGTCGCGATGTATTCATCCAGCGCCTTGCGCGTCGGCTCAAGCATCTGCGGTTCCTTCTTGAGCCGATAAATATCCAGCCAGGCCTGGGGTGTACAGTGATCATTGGCCGGAGTAACGGTTGATATGACCTGCCAATTCTCTTTTTCGCCGATTTTTATTGCTTCATCAAGATAGCGCTCGTTCCCAGGTATTTGACTGATCGCAAACAGTCCGTTAATGAATGGCCCATACACCCAGCTACCGATAGGGCATATCTGCGGAGCCTTAAGCTGCCAGTCGGCCGCTTTTCTGCAAGCATCGATGACCTGCTTCTGCGATATGCTGGCATTTTGATCGGAAGCCCAACCAAGCGTGCACTTACCCACTCCCCAGAAAGGTTGGTCTTTCATTCGAGCAGTATAAAATACGGTGAAGGTACCGTCATCTTCGCGAACTGCACAAAGCGGCGTGCGCACGCCATTAGTCCAGATGTTATCGTCGGTGGGCACCACAATCCGCGTTTCTGGAGGCCATGTGATACCGTCTTTGGAAAAACTGTAACCGATCTCACGACCACCATCTGAATCGAAGACTGCCATCCAGCGCCCGTCCGGCAGTCGCGAAACAACAGGGTTCTCGACAAATTTTTCAACTAGGGGTACAGGATTGAATCCTTCCGGCATCCGTTTCCAGGGGCCGCTTAGCTTGTCGGCAACCGCCAGGCCGATCAGCCAAGGGCCTACGGGATGATGAGAATGACCGCCGTAGAATGCGTACCATTTATTACCAACCTTGTATGGATTGAAAGAATCGACTGCCTGGTGGCCTTCCCATTTCTGGGTGTTATCGTCAGGCTGCAATATGATCTCAACATCTTCGTAGGGTCCGGCAATGCCGTCTGTGCCTTTGACCTTTGATCTTGCACGCCAGATTCTTCCTGCGTAGTCCCAGCGGGCACCTTCACCCTTCTCGCCATCCCCGCCACGATAGGCTACGTAGAAGATATTCCAACAATACTCGTCTTCGTTGAATTCCACCCCTGTCAGCCAGACTTCCGAGCGCAGATTTGTATGTGAACGGCCAGGGATGCTATCTACAATCGTTGACTGCCGCTTCCAATTGACCGCATCGGGACTGCTCCAGTGCGAAACGCGCATGTCGATGTGATGATCTCCAAACATCTCATTGACAAACATATGGTAAACGCCCTTATGTTTGATTAGTTGGCCTGTTTCAAAACCAGAGCGGTTTCCGCTTTTCTTTACATCCGGATGATCCGGTCCAATCATCGGCCCCATGTGTTCACTTAGAACAACCAGTTTCTTTTTCTCAGCAGGAATCACACCCAGAATCACATAACTCCCCTGCCCTATCATCTCCAGTGTGTTCTTGCCGGTCTCATAGCGGAAAGCATGCAGATTTACCTTGGGCAGCTTCATGTTCACATCGCCGATCTCGGCAACATCCTCAAGCACAGCATCGATCCCACCACGATCGTCGGCGTGGGTGACGTGTTCGAGCGCCGGAACTTGACACCACTCCTTTTCATCGGAATCGAAATAGCCAACCAGGACCTTGACGGGGTCTGTTAATTCAAAATCAATCTTGAGGATGCCGCCCTTACTTGCCTTGCTGTGCGAAAAACGAATGCCGGTTAGGCCGACCAACTGCGGGGCGATGTCATTGATGGTGTAATTACGATCTGTAAATACTTTTGCACCCTTTTTGACTTTGTAAGTCTCCATACCTGGCGTCAGGAGCTTGAATTCGGCGGCAGGCCATTGTCTTACATCGGTTTTATTGATGACGGTCTTTGTCGGTTCTTTACCGTTAAGTGCGGCAATCTTTTTTCTAAAATCAGCAAGTTCTTTTTCGTAATCACCGACAATCTGGATCCAGTGATGGACTCCCGACTTCGGCACCTTTTGGCTACCGTGAAAGCCATTTGAATAACGATAAACATCCCCCGCAAGCTCGACTAGTATCTTATAATGGACCAAGCTTTCCTCGAGCAACGGCAATGCCTTTTTCATGTAAACGACATCATCGCTATGGTGATAGCGATGAACCATCATTGCCGCCTGCACCTTTGCGCAGTAACTCTTGCACATGGCATCAACACAGAGCACGTCATTTCGCAGCCGCTCAAATTCTTCTTTGTTATTTGTTACATATTGCGCAGCCGCCTCGATTTGCTGAACCGCCTCGGCTGAAAAATCCAGCACCTCCTTTATAATCTGCGGAGGCGTTTCACCGACATGCGGTTTATTGGCGTACTCATTGTTAATGTACTGCGTAATGGTCTCGCCAGGTGGCGAATCCGAGTCGTATAGCTCCCGCCAGACGCGGGCCGTTTTCGGGTCGGTCAGTTGCTCGAGGAACATCCCAAGATTCATGCACTGGCGGTTGCCGCCGGTAATTCCAAATCTACGCAATATGCGCGGAGCACATTCGCCGTATGCATCATAAGCGGCATATATCTTTTCAGCGGCCCTGCGCGTGCCATAGATATCCGCAAGATGCCCTGTCCAGTATTCCTGCTCGTCAGCCGGGTCGCGGTCCAGTTTCCAACAGTACCGCGCCCATATCTCGAACCACAATCGGTCGCGTTTCCACTGGGTGATTCCTGCCGTGTCCGGCGTATTGGGCCAATCCCAATAATTCAGCGGGTACAGGTGCAAACCATTACCGTCAAGCCGGTCGCGGATGGCTTTACAGCAATTCCAAATGAAACTGAAATCGGCATACCTGAACGGTTCAAGGTTGCTCAACAAATGCACGTTCGCCATATGAGTACCGCTGTATTTTGCCATATCCTTGTGGTACTGCTGATATTTACCTCGCGGCGTTTCGCTTGTCAGTGATTCACCATTGTATTTGACCATACTGAACAGGTTGGGGTAGAGTTTGAGTCCTTCAGAAAGCACGTCCTTGTGACTGCCGTGTTCTACGATATGGTGACCGCGTACCACAATCGGTGGAAGTTCGGTTTGGCCCCGCGCTTTAAGACCATCCTTCATGCCAGGGATAATCGTTTCGGTGAACCATTCGACCTGCGCTTCTTTGCCACTAAGCGCTTCGCCCAGACAAACAAGCAATCCCACATTCGGATATTCCTCTACAAATTTAGCGATAGATTTGCGCGTGTAGTCGGCGGCCTTAGGCTCGGAGCGCTTCAGTCCTGTGCCTAGCCCCAGGCTTTCCGGCAGATGAATGTTGTAGAACATCTGGATCAGCCAGATACCACGTTTGTCGCACTCGCTTGTCAGCCAGTACATTGTTTCGCGATTCTTCTCGAGTATTTCCGGCGAAACCTCGAGTGCCTCGGGGTAATCGTCAAGCTCAACCAGTGAAGCAAACGGATGGCCATTCCACAGATAGAGCGAGTTCATACGAATGCTAACCAGGAAGTCGAGATATTCCAGCCAGTGCGTCTTGTCATAGAAAAACGGAAATGTCTCAGGTGTGTAGGGATGCAAATATGCGCCACCTAGTTTCTGCATACCGATAGCAGGGCCTCGCAACTTAAACTCGGGCGCATCGGTCAGGTCCAGCTTTGCTGGCATCGCTTTGGCGGCGCGAATACGTTCGGCCAGTTCCAGGCAACCGTAAAGTACGCCTGACTGATCCGCACCGATGACCTCGACAGAACCGACACCGATACTCTTGAGACTATAACCTTCCGGCTTAAGCTTGTCGGAGCCATCAGAGTTCTGTCGGCTCACCTGCACCAAGCCGCTAACCGACATTTCATTACAGGCACCCCTGACCTGCTCGATAGCATAGTTGATCCGGGGCGACGCTTTTTCACCTCTGTATACTATCTGGATATTACCGGTTGGTATTAAGAGGGAATGCTGTAACGGCTCTTTTTTTTCTAGGGCATAACAAAACGCACAACAGAATACCAACAAACTAAAACAAACGATTGTTTTTGTGAACACTCTTACGCTCATATAACGATTTTCCTTTCCAACAAGAAATTGAAAATTCCATTGGGATCTAGAAAGAGTTGTAACAAATCGTGTTTGTCCCTAATCAAAGCCCTATTTATTTACCAATTGAAATTATCGATACCAGAAACAGAATGCCCAAAACCGCAAGCGTCCGAATTTCCTTGGATATAATACACTATTTCGTTTCTATCCATATAATTTGAATCTTGTTGTGTAATGAATGTCCGCGTTGACACCGTGCCTGTACTTATCGACAATGATCGATTGCCTTCGACGTCATTGCTTTGCTCGAGCAAATGACCAGAGAACTCGCAGTCCTACTTCAGCAATACCTTGTCGCAAGGGGCAAGCGTCATGGCATTAACTGGAATCATGGACTTCCACGCCTCTTCCGGTATGATGCAGGGATTCTTGTTGTTAACACTGACAGCGTCCACTTAATAACTTGTAATCCCGGGTGAAATGATTTAAGCAATCCGCTCCGTAGCGGCATTGACATAACAAGCGCCACAGATGGCGACAAACACACCGGAAACGATCCCTCTTTTCAATTTGCTTACGTTTAGTAGCTAATATCCTTTTTCATGTGCGCAAGAGCTGAGTTTATCTTGCGAATTCCTCTGGAATAGTTCCATAGCCGGTAGGCTCCCCATCCAATACCCAACTGAGATTAAACCGCGCAACTTTTGAGCCTCCACCTTCGAAATTAAGATAAATCCAGCCTTCACTCTTGGTTTCGGGGCGACCGACGGCGAGCGACGAATACCCAAAGCCGCCTTCACGAACCAGCCGTTTCAAGGGCCACGATTCTCCTGCATCGAAACTGACCCAAACCGTTCCGTGATTACGTCCACTCGGGCTGTCGCTGTTGCTGTAGATAAGGATGTCTCTATCCTTAATCGGTAGCCGAACCAAGCCGCCCATGCATCCGTAGTTCTTGTCCTGTGGGCCGTCGGGAAGGGCCTCCTCGATCCGCCAGCCATTCCACGTCTCGCCGCCATCGGCGCTCCAGGCACAACGCCGTCGCAGAGGTGGTTCCTTCTCATTCTTGTACCAATGCGCCCTCGAGTTGTAATAAAGCCGCCCATCCGACAACTCAGCAAGTGCAGCTTCGCCGGTTCCCATATCCGCAAAAGGCTTACTGGTATTCCAAGTGTTTCCGCCATTGTCACTGTATATGGCCGTGGTGTAATGCTCCGGCCATTTTTCCCGTGCATTCTTTCCTGCATAGTACCGCGCTGCGCGTATGAGCCGTCCAGCGTGCTTGCCATGCCTCAAAGTAATGCCCGCTTCGTTCATGTGCATCGAAGGCACATTGCCGTTGGCATCCGGTTTGATGACGGTTTCCATAGGTGCCCAAGTCTTGCCATCATCATCGCTTCGGTAAACAGTTAGCGGAGCTGGTGGGTGTTTCGCTTCGACAAACACCAGAATGGCCCCGTTGGTTTCATCGACAATTGCGCCGCCGCCCATAAACCCATCGCCAACCGCAATTTCAGGACCCCAGGTCTGGCCTCCATCCTCGCTTCGTCGTACCTTGACGCCGTTCCAAACCGCCAAAATCGTACCGTCAAGAGTCACAAGAATATTCGGGAATCTCCCGCCCTCGTATACTTGTCGAATATCAAGCGTTGGCGCGCCAAGAAAAGCATCGAGTTCACCTTCAGGCGATTTGCCCTCGCCCAATGTTCCTACACAGCCAAACAGCGTCGCGCTAATTGCCAATATCACACACAGTCTCAACATTTCCCATTCCTCCAAATTATTTTTTTACCGACATTTCCCCTATGCCCAAGCCAGAGATCATCACAGACAAGTCATCATTTATTGTATAGAAGGCCGCTGGCCTTTTCAATATAAAAAAGACAATTAGGGAGTTGTTTTGAGCGAAAAAATAAAAATAGGACATAGTAACGCATTTTCGGTATTCTAGGTTTGGCAACCAAACAACCAAAAAAACGATTCCAATGCAATTGTGCATCTTAAGGCGCTGTGTAAACCATCCAAAGTCCGCCTAGGATGATAAGCAATCCGCACATTCGCTTTATCCACATCGCTCCCTTGGATTTTTCATTCCAATTGAGGTAACTCTGGACGACCTCGGTGAAGGTACCTGCAAACACGATTACGGAACAATGGCCTACACCGTACATCAAAAGCAGCAACATGCCGTATTGGAGATTCGTGGTAGCCAACCTGAAAGTAACACTAAGCATCGGGGCCATGTAGGCAAAGGTACAAGGCCCTAGGGCAATGCCGAAGACAAGTCCCAGGATGAACGCGGCGAGGGCGCCTTTTCGCTTCATACCTACTTGGCCTGGGCCAGTCCATGGCATAGGGATTACGCCGAGCAAGTGAAGGCCTACCAAGAAGAATATGCCTGCGACAAAATAGTTGCCATAAAGGCCGACGTCTCCCATCATTCTTCCTGTGCCCGCGGTGATAGCGCCAATCACTCCTATGGTTATTAAAATACCCACTGAGAACAGTAAAGAGATATAGAATGCACGTCGCGTGCTGATCCGGCCCTGCTCATCTATAAATCCTATGATTAGAGGAATACTCGCCAGGTGACATGGACTTAGCACGATGCTGAGCATCCCCCACACTAAGGATGCTGTAATAGCAACAAAAGCTTTTCCCTCAACCGCGTGAGTCAATGTCGTGAATAATTCTTGCATATATCCTATGTGCCTTGTTTTTTACTTAGGGAGTCGACTTCCTTTGCCGGCGAAAGTTTGATTCCCAATTCCTTCCATTTTCCCAGTATGTCCTCTTTTCCGAAAAAGCCTATGTGTCTAAATAGCTCCTTACCTGACGCATCATAGAATATCTGTGTCGGGATCGACTGAACACCATATTTTTTTCCTGCGTTTGGATTCTTCCATACATCAATGAACTGGACATCCATTTTACCTTCGTATTCCCTCTTTAGCTCTTCAAGTATTGGAGCCATCGCTTTGCATGGAATACACTTATCCGCGCCCAAATCTACGAGCTTAGGTATAGCGGCGGAAGTTTTCGGTTCTTGCTGTTTGGCATCTGATTCATTGACTTTGGCCATTTCGGTGGCTGACGGGGGTGGCACAGTTTCCCTCGTATTCTGCTTGGCCTTAAAAGCAAGTGTGCCAGCGACTGCAGATGCCACTAGAAAGATTACTAGAATCTTGTGCGTTATCTTCATCGAATTGGTTCCTCCTGTTTGTTGCGAATTATTCGGCAGGCTGAATCGCCAACTTATCAATTTACAGCTTCCGCCTACCTTTTCAATAATGATTATATCCTCAACGGTTAATTTTCTAAGCCAACATACCTTTGATTTCCTCCAAAGACGGCAGCTTGCCAGATACTTTTACATTTCCGTCCACAGCCAGCGCAGGTGTCATCATAACGCCGAAATCCATGATCTTCTCGATTTCTTTTACTTTCTCGATTTCGAATTCGATATCAAGTTCTTCTGCTGCTATTTGCACTAACTCAGCAAGTTTTTCGCATTTCGGACATCCTGTTCCTAGTATTTGAAGCTTCTTCATAATATTTACTCCTTTTTTCAAGTGCTTAGCCCACTATGAGGCCGAACAACATTCCAGTGACTGTTGACATCACGACAACAAGGATCACAAATACAAGTGTTTTTTTTGTTCCAAGTACGTTACGAATGACTAACATATTTGGCAGACTCAATGCCGGCCCTGCCAATAAAAGCGCCAACGCGGGGCCTTGCCCCATGCCGTTGCCGATCAATCCCTGGAGAATCGGCACCTCTGTCAAGGTGGCGAAATACATGAAAGCACCAATGACTGACGCAAAAAGGTTGGCCCATATTGAGTTTCCGCCTACGAGCGATGCCACCCATTGCGAGGGAATAAGCCCTTCCTCTTCTGGCCGCCCGAGCAATAGGCCCGCAATCAGAACTCCCAAAAAAAGCAGTGGAAGAATTTGTTTGGCGAAGGTCCATGTCGAATAGAACCAGGACTGCATACCTTCACTATCTGTGGTTGTAATAAAAGAAAGGCTCAGCACTCCGAGCGTGAAGGGCAAAAGTGGCTTGTATGGAACAAGCAGCGCGGCCACACCTACAACCACACCCGCCGCAAGAACCTTCCACCACGGCACACCAAACCAAGCAACTAAAATTGTTCCCAGTCCGAGGGATGCCATTGCGGTAAAGCCCCATTTCCAAGCATAGATGCCATTCCAGAGGCCCTCAGGCGAGTCTGGTTTTCCCCAATTCGCGAACACTAGAATGCATAACATCGAAGTGAAGTACAAGACATTCTGCCAGAGGGGCCGTTCTACTTCTTCCTCAGGCATAGCTGCGGCCGCCTTTGCTTTGTCAAGTTCTTCCTTGCGAAAGATCAGGTGCATAAGAAGTCCAATGACAACGCTGAACGTGATTGCCCCAACCGCACGCGCTATTCCGAGCTGGAGTCCGAGTATACGCGCAGTCATAACGATGGCAAGAACATTGATTGCAGGGCCAGAATAGAGAAAAGCCGTTGCCGGGCCTAGTCCCGCACCCATACGATAGATACCCGCGAATAGTGGCAGAACAGTGCAAGAGCAAACCGCCAAGATCGTTCCCGAAACTGATGCAACACAGTACGCCAAAGCTTTGGGCGCATTGGCTCCAAGGTACTTCATGACAGATCCTTGGCTCACGAATACGGCTATGGCTCCGGCAATGAAGAAGGCAGGGATGAGGCACAGCAGCACATGTTCTTGTGCGTACCATTTCACTAAATGAAGTGCTTCCATCACGGCATTGTCAAAGCGTACCCAGCCTATGGGAAGGTAGAAACACACCAGCAATGAGGCCACAATCCAGGATAGTGGTTTCCATTCTTTCGTCCAGTCCATACATTTACCTTGTAGTTTATATTACGTAATTCTGAGTATTTGAACCGCTGTTTTTAAGATCACATGATCGCAAGATGCGTTTTGACATTCGATTTCACAACCGCTTCGATGCACGTGAAGAAATTAGTCACGCATGGCACACGAAGCGAGTAATACACCTGGAGGCCGCGTTTATCGTCTTCAACAATGCCGGCCTCTTTGAGAACACTCAGGTGTTTCGAGACAGTGGACTTGTCAGCTCCAATCATGACTGTTAACTCACATACGCAACACTCACCTTCAGCTAGCTTATCGATGATGAATAGCCGAGAGGGATGAGCCATCGCCTTCACAATCTTTGCACGAGCCTGGTAACGCGTCAATGTCTTTGAATCCATCGAATATCTCCTTGGTTAATTGGCATTATAGCCAACCAATGTGTAAATATCAACTATCGGCGACTATTGATTCAGCGCCGCCAAATCATGTTGTTGACTTTCAGCTTTTCCTGTGGTGTGTTTTTTCGTGATATTTTGAGGCACAGTTCGGGAGTGTTATTTTCGGTTGTGTTTGACTTGGCTTTGTAAACGGATAGGTGCTGGTTCTTCTCAACTGCGATGGTTATGTGGGTGCCTTGGCGAAACGGATTTGTATGTTGCGACGTTGTTGGTCTGGCACAACGACGGGTAGCCGTATATTACGCCAGCTTTCTAGCAGGCAACGGGCAAGGTGTATTAATGCCTTGACTGGCTCATCAAGCAGATTGCTTTTGGCCAGCAGTTGCATGAACATGTGGGCAATTTGAAGTATGAGGTAGAGGCACAGCATTACGTTAGGGTCTTTGCAGTTGCAGAAGTGTTCCATTGCGTATCCGTTTTTTTGTTCGTTGAATCCTTCGTTTTCAATTTTCCATCGCATTCTCCCAGCTCGTACAATTTCTCGAACGTTATCTTCGGTTATATTGAATGAGGTGAGCCACACATAGGTTTTTACATTGCCTTTGTGGTCGGTTTCTTCACAAAGCACGAATCCAAGTGTCATGCCCTGGTATTGGATGTTGTTGGCCCAACGCAATACTTGACGTACAGAGCTTTTCTTGCCTGTTTTTATCGTAACGATTTGCTTGTTTTCGGGATGAAATTTCAACAGTTCGATGGCCTCGTCGTACAGAGTCGGGATAGAACCGCGTTTGAAGTTGCATATAAATTCGTGTTTGGCGTCAAAGAGAAGCTTAAAAATTGGGCCTTGGGCATAGAGCGAGTCTAGCAGATGTACGAACGGTTGACGAGGAAACGTTTTCTTGAGCCTGGGCAAAAGGCGTTTGAAGGCCTTGGTTTCACAGTCCTGCTTGTCATAGTTTCCGTCGGCAGGATTGCCGATTGGTTCAGACATCAACGACAACGCCATGCCGTCGGCACAAACTACCTTGGCCTCGAGCATATTGTGCATGTAGGTGAACGTTCCATCTTTGTGGTCCTGTGTCAAGCACTGGTCGCAATGATACTTTGACGAGGAGAAGATACCGGTACCGTCGGTCGCCACCATTAGACATCCAAATACGTAGGCATCCGGCAATCGTTTTTTTGCGATTAGATGCCGAACCAATTCAGGTTGCACCGAAGCCAACTCATCAGCATCAAGTTCCTTGAGCACATTGACAAGTTGCTGGCTTACCATAACGGTTTCGGTTTTCACGCCGGAGAATAGGCACAGGTTGTCTCTGAACAGGACGTCGTCCGATAAACGGTCGAGCTCGTTGAGCGAAGGAATACGACAGGCGAACATCAACGTAGCCAGACACAGCACTTGCTCAAGTTGGTATTCGATCCTATCAGCGTCACGGCAATCCGTAATTGTCCCGAGGCGTTCCCAAAAGTCAGGGAAGCAATGGCCTACCAAAATGGCCAAAGCTTCACCGACCTGGCGCTTTACCGGTTCCGGTTTTTTCCGGCGTCGGCCCGCTTTTCTGGAACGAACCGTCGTATCACAGAGATACTGTCCGTCGACACTTGCGCAACAGCCTTCTTCAGTTTTCGGTGATTCCTCACCCATCCGCGTACCTCCTTGACCATATCCTTGGGCACATAGATCGAACGCGTCTTTCCTTCCTCCTTAAAAGTTAGCAAGTAATACGTCGTCACGCGCCCGTGCTTATCCGTTTTTTCTACACGATTGAGCGAACCCGCCACGAACGGCCCGCACTGCCCGAGCCTGTCGAGCTTTGTTTGGCGTCGTTTCTTGATAGTTTCCACAGAGAATTGTTTTTTCATGATCAAAACCTCCCTTTCTATCTCTAAGTATATATACTTAGGGCCTCAATGTCAAGAAGAAAAATTCGAGAAAAATGCTAGAAAATAACCGTTCAACACACTTTAAGAGGGGGAATTAGCCCGAAGAATTCCTGATTTGGCGGCGCTGTGTTCCAAATCGTTATTTTGCGAAAAACTAATTCCTGTTTCTGCAAAAAATCGTTGGACTAAACGGCTTCGCCCCGGAGCAAGATGTCCAAGACTACTTCATCGCGTTGCGGGAACGTGATATGGCGCGGGAGCCCTTTCGTGTTCACTGCTATGTGGTGGAGAGTTTCTGTTCTCCAACACGCTTGGGCGTGACTAGGCGCTGTTCAAAAAAACTGAGAACGCCCTCGAAAAAGCGTTTGTCTCAAGAACTGTTTCATGAAAAATGTGTCACGCTGTTGGGTAACGTGTATTCGCTGCAGCATCGCGTTCTATTGCCTTTTCTAGTTGTGCCACGAAGTCCGAATCCTTGGGAATGGGATACCCATGAAATTGGATATGGCAACCCAGTGGGTACTCGCTATTTGCTGCGCAAAAGCTGTTACACAACGGGTGCGGGTCGTTAGACCCTAGTCCCACCTGATTAAAGTGTAGTCAGCAGGTCAGTAGTGAACCCGCGTGCGTCTCAGTAATGAGGGGTTCGAAGCCGGGTGTAGCGAGAGTGCAGGCCGCGTGACTGAGCCCCGAAATCGCAGATTGTTGTGGTCAGTGGATAAGCCCGGGTATGGGTGAAAGCCGACGGCGTCTAGAAGTCTGGAAGTCAGCAGTCGCATACGTGCTATGGCGATGCGTGTGCGACACCACCGGGGTCCGCGAGCGGGGCATGCATTCAAGGGGTGGCTCGGGAACGTGGGAGGGCCATTGGTCTCCTTGTCAAATTGCCGGAAGGTACGGTTAACTGGTGGAACAAAGAACCGGGTGCAGTCGGGACGCTTCCTCCTGGCTGCGAGCGAATAAGGGAGTCGAGAAGGTATCGGGAAGCGAGCGAAAGCGACGCGACCTGAGATGGGCCCATGGCAATCTTAGTGGAACATAGTACCGATGGCACGTCGAGTTGGCGTGGACCGGTAAGGTGGGGAACCAAGGCCCAAGGGACCCACTGCAGGGAAGGTGAAACCGGGCATAACGTTCTGTTGGGAGGAACTATGGAAGACACATTGAGGTCGCAAACCGTATCAACGAAACTGCAACAGATTGCGGAGCAGGCGACCCAATATCCAGAATAGGTATTCACGACACTGATGCATCTTATCGACGTGGATTTCCTACGAGAGGCTTTTCGCAGGGTACGCAAGAATGCGGCCCCAGGAATAGATGGTGTGAAGGCCAAAGAGTATGCCGAACATCTCGAAGAAAATCTCCAAGCCCTGTACGAGCGAATGCGTAGCGGACGCTATAAGGCCCCGCCGGTTAAGCGCATATGGCTTGAGAAGGAAGATGGAAAGAAACGACCGGTAGGCATGACTACGTTCGAGGATAAAATTGTCCAACGGGCGGTGGCCATGCTGCTAGGAGCAATCTATGAGCAAGACTTTTACAACTGCTCATATGGATTTCGCCCAAAGCGAAATCCGCACCAGGCGCTTGATGCCTTTAGGCAACAGTGCAACAAACTGAATGTCGGCTGGATAGTGGACGCAGACGTAAGTGGATTCTTCGACAACATCGACCATGATTGTTTAAGAGAAATCCTTAAACAGCGGGTCAACGATGGAGGTGTAATAAGGTTCATCGTCAAGTGGCTTAACGCTGGAGTCATGGAGGGCAACGACCTTCACTACCCTGAGCAGGGAAGCCCTCAAGGCGGAGTGATTTCGCCGATGCTGAGTAACATCTACCTCCATCATGTGCTGGATGATTGGTTTATGCACGAAGTCCAATCCCGTATGAGAGGCAACTGTTTCCTTGTTCGCTTCGCCGACGATTTCATCATCGGATGCGAAAAAGAGCGGGATGCCCAACGGATAATGGAAGTGCTACCAAAACGCTTTGCGCGATTCGGTTTGACCATACATCCAGAGAAGACGACGATGAATAAGTTCAGAAAACCTAACCATAAAGACGGGGCAGGCGGTGGGAACGGCACATTCGATTTTCTCGGATTCACCCACTACTGGGCAAAATCACGTCGAGGCAACTGGGTTATCAAGAAGCGCACGGCGGCCAAACGGCTTAAACGGACTATGAAGAAAATGTGGATATGGTGTCGTAAAAATCGCCACCTTCCCATCAAAGTCCAGCATCGCAAGCTATGCCAGAAACTGCGCGGGTACTACCAGTACTACGCAGTGACGGGCAACTATGCTATGCTCGAACGAGTTTTCAAGGCCTTAGAAAAGTCCTGGAAATTTTGGTTGAGCCGACGCAGTCAGAAGAGCTACATCTCGTGGAAAAAGTACAAAATCATACGCGAGAAACTCCCGCTTCCACGACCGAGGATTATCCACCGAGTCTGATAAGACTGCGGGCAGCAAAGTTATGCGCCAGCACCGTGTCGGAGCGCTGGTTACCGAAGAACCGGATGAGTTAATTGCTCACGTCCGGATCTGTGGGGGATCTGGACGGGAAACCGCCAGGCCTACCTGGAGTTGAAGGTGGCGATGTAGAAGATGCACGACATGAATTCAAGCTTTTTTCGGAGATGCCCCCATAGGACAAGTTATAGAGCTACACGAGGGAAGTGCCTTGTCTTTCAAGGATTGGATTTATCTAAAGTATCCAGAAATCTACACGTACCGCTTTTGATGTCTCGATCACAGGCTTCAAACCACTTAATTGCTTCCTTAAGAACGGTGATTATCGTATCCTGATCTGTACCGATATGATCACCACAGTACCACGTAATTTTCTTGGGCTCTCCTGCGTGCTCAAATAACGCCTTCGCAGCAGCGACGGGAATCAGAGTGTCATTAACACAATTTTGGAACAACAAAGGTCGTGGTGAAATTCGTTCAACATAACGAATGGGATCTGCAAGATGGAATAAGAGATTAGCAACGGGCTTAAGCAAGAAAAGAAAAATCCCAAATTTTTTTCTTGCCGCTTTACTTTGAAATAAAACAGGAAACTTGCCACCCCCACAGGTCAGTACCGCACTTTGGATGCGTTCATCAAAGGCAGTTGCTGTACATCCCATTATGGCGCCGTAACTCGCTCCGAGCAAGTAGATTCGACCTGCCGCAATTTCGGGGCGCTTCTCCAAATAATCGATAAGGCGTCGTGTTTCTATTACGGTCAAGGCACAACGGCGGCGAAGTGCAAAACATTTTCGAACCGGTCCTGCTCTGACAGGCCTTCGTTCTCCTCGAGTGTACTGATCAAACGTCACAATCGCAAACCCAGCGTTAACGAAAGGCTCCGCGATTCTGTCCAAGAATTCTTTGTTTTGCCTTATTCCGTGTATGAAGATTATACAAGGTCTTGGAGACTCCCCGCTAATTGGATATGCCATTAAGCTAGGTACGGATTCCCCCGAGATCCCATCAAAGGAAAACTTTATCCGCCGGTAGCTATCCAGTGTTTCCTCCTTTTCAATCTTTCCGTTAAGGGGCAATTGGGGGTCATAGCCAGAGTAGAATCGTCCGCCAACGCAATGTGTACGAGCACACCCCGTCGAGAATAAAACAACCGCAAGTACAACAACGAGATACTTTCCTTTTTTATTCATATCTACTCTTTCCAAAAATATCTAGCCCGCATATCTCACCGCAACGCGGCAAATCGCGAAATACATCGTGAGCGGTTACAAATGTTCTAATCGGCCTCGTACCTATAGCCAGCGCCGTGTACAGTGAGTATGATCTGTGGTTCTTTGGGATCAAGCTCAATGCGTTTCCGAAGTTGCGATATGTGTTGATCGAGTGTACGGCTGTTTGGCATATGCTCGAATCCCCAACATTTGTCGAACAATGTGTCGCGCGATACGACCTCGCCTTTGTTCTTGTAGAGTGTTTCGAGAATCTTGATGTCTCGCAGGCTCAACTCTATTGTATCTTCGTTGCGTTGAGCGCGAAGCTCAGCAGGTAATACGTTCAAATCGTCCATAACAAAGCTTTGTCGCTGCCTATCTCCTTTTTTGGATGCCATACATCTTCGCGTTACTGCCCTGATACGCGCTAACACCTCGCGCACGCCGAATGGTTTCGTGATAAAGTCGTCAGCTCCAAGTTCAAGCCCTATTACTTTGTCGATTTCTTCGGACTTTGCGGTAATAAATATGATCGGCATTTCTTGGTTTCGTTTGCGGATTTCTCGGCAGACGTCATATCCGTTAACTCCTGGCATCATGATATCAAGACAGATAAAATCGGGGGATTCGGCATCGAAATCGCGTATGGCCTGTTGTCCATCCGCAACGGCAATTGTCTCATAGCCCTCGTTCTGCAACAGCTCGATTAGGCCCTCTCGAATATGCTTATCATCTTCCGCAACAAGTACTTTCACATCTCATCCCTTTCTTTAACACGCAGTCTTATCATAAAGTGCGCTCCGCATTCCGACTCCTCGAGCGTTAAGTCGCCGCCATGCACCCGCGCTAAGTCGCGTGCGATAGCAAGGCCGATACCGGCTCCAGCGACGCCATCAGTGAGTTTGTTGCTCACGCGATAGAACGGCTCGAATATCTTCTTTTTATCTACGTCTGGCACGCCTGAACCATCGTCGACGACAGATATTAGCGCGTCATCTCCATGTTTTTCGCTTTTAATTCTCACTTTAGCACCGACACCCGCATATTTCTCGACGTTGCTCAGGAGATTACCAACAATCTGCTCCAAAGCGTCTCGATCAAATATGACATCCTCCGAGATACCAGCGGTAAACTCGACTTTTATATCGCGTTCGGCAAGTGGAACTTCATAATATGCCACAACAGTTCCAAGAACACTGTCGATATCCCCACTTACACGGTGAAGCCGTAACACATTACGTTGTTTTCTGCCGAACGTAAGTACATTGGCGATCAATCGACTCAGGCGCTGGCTTTCCGATACGATTACATTTATATATTTCCGTGCTTTGCCATTTTGTTCGTCCAGTTCTGCGTCAAGCATTTCTGCGTACATCCTGATACTGGTAAGCGGAGTCTTGAGTTCATGTGACACCTTATTAACGAAACTGACACGCTGTTGCGCCTCGCGCAGATCACGAGAGTATTCGCGATAGAAATAGGCCGATAAACCGAGTATAGCCAACACCAAGACTGCCATTCCTGACAAGACATTAAAACGAACGCTGTTGCCATAACTTGAACCAAGATAATCGGACGAAGCGAAGTATTGTAGTTTCCATGATGAGAACGGCGGTGAAAGTAGATACTCGACAATGGGCGTATCGCTGTCGGTTGCTACATAACCGCCCCATTGATACATCGTTTCGCCTTTTTCATTGAGTAACGCAATTCGCGCTTTTGGCAATGATGGCTCATTAGGATTTGTATCTGGCAATACGGCTATTACATCAGCCATCAAACGGCTTCGTACCAACTCAGCCCCGACTATAATCCCTGTATCGTCGCGCCACCAGAATAACGCGCTCATACCGTTTTCGCCGTGCCAGACATACCAATCTTTTGAGATTTCGCGTTGGACTAGCATGCCTTTGCCCTTGGCTTGCCGCTTTTTTTCACTTTCATGAAATCCAATTTTGCGTTCAAACCAGATATCCGAAGTGCGTTCGATAAAGGACTTCTCGGAATCAGTAATCGGATGATTTGTAGATGGATATTCGAGCTGATAATCCGCGTTCAATACAAAGAAATGGTTAACCGTCGGCGAACGACGCGCAAGCGTCCGCAATGTATCCGGTGTCCGCATAGATAGATTCCGTTCGGCCATCAACTCGCGTTCACGCCGTTGAACGACACTGAGAATGTCCGTATCGACATCCCTCAATCGTTCGTCCAGAAGTTCCCTGAAACGCAATCGCACCATGTCACGTTCATCACGCGCGACCTTCGCCCCCAGCCATCCAAGGATGACTAAGGGCGTTATCACAACGATCACGAATATTATCAATAGTTTCAGTTTCAAGTCGTTATTCCTAATAGCTTTATTTTATCTCGAACACGGCATAGGCTGTTACTTTTATCTCGATTGCACCCGCCGCAAACGTGCCACTAATCGTATCTGGTTTGCTCGGCTTCCACATAGATGCTGAGTTGGCGACACTACCACCGGGAATTTGATTAAAATATGCGATCGAGCCTTTGTTGTTGGACGGCGGATTCTCACTTATACTCAACAATCTGCCGAGTTTCGCACCAGCCGCTTCACACATAACTTCGGCCTTTTTTCTGGCTATTTTGCACGCCTCGATTCGTGACTCCCAACGCAGTTCGTGAAACTTCGATGACTCGAATTTGTGAGATGCCGTAATATCGTTGTTGGATGTCAACAAATCGAAGAACTCGTCGAATCTCGATAGGTCTTTTTGTTTGAAGTTTATTGTGCGATGAATCTCATATTGCTTGAATGTTGTCTTGCGTCCTTCCTTATCCTTATTGTACGTCTTTTTCACTCGCAGATGACTCGTCTGAATGTCCTCGGATTCTACATCCATATCGCCGATCTGTGAGAGAATCATCTTGACGATATCGTCGCTATGTTTCTTGGCTTCGGATAAGTTCTTTTTGTGAGTGCCAACCGTGTTGATATGCCAGTTCACAATATCCGGCACGACATGTTGTACGAAAGTTCCCGAAACAGGAACTGTACGCAATTCTTCTTCCGCCAAACAAGGGCTTGCCGCCAACAAAGCGACAGCCGTGAATAGCAGTGTAACTCGTATTGTCATGGTTTTCATTGTCTTTTTCCTTTCTAAGGTTCGTCAAAACATACCATTAGTTGTCTATCTGTTGATTTTGCACTTTGAATTGTTCGCCCTTGACGGATTTGCGTGCCTTTTTCCACTCCTTTTCGTCAAGTGATTCAGACCACAATGTGTTTGAGAAGGCCCTTTTATCCAGCTTTTCGCTTAGAAACGGAGCATTGCTAGTGTCAATGAACAATTTGTTGGCATCAAACTTCTGACGTGCCTCCTCGATTTTTCCTTCATCGCGGAGTTTCATGGCCGCCTCGGCATTCTCCATGCCGATCTGATCAATCACCTCGACCATTACGTCCTTGTTCGTGTTCTTAGTCACTTCCGTAGCCGAATCCGTAAACCGTGTCGACACGCTACTCTGAAGTTTATCGGTTGTATGCGTGGCCATGTTCGCATATGACACATCAACGCTCGCAACCAACTTCTCCGAACCTGCGACACCCGGCTCGATTTCTACCTCGAGCATGACGTATTTCATCTGGCGTGCATACAGCTGCCTCAGGCTTGATATTACTATTTGGCCTGCCACATCCGCCTTGCGCCCCAAGACTCGAACAGGCCGAACACCATCGGCGCACTCGATACGCACCGTCACATCTTGCGCGACCACCGACAATACGTCGCCAAACTCCGCGTCGAATGCACGCGCCAAATCTACGGCGTTCTCAGCGAACATGTGGTTTCCATCGCTATTCTCGGCCAAGGCAGTCATGAGGTCCTCGTTAAAATCGAGTCCCAAACCGATAGTCGTCACGGCTATTCCCTCGGCGCTGAGCGAAGTTCCCAATTCCGCTAAATCAGCAGGCGAACTAGGCCCTACATTAGCCAATCCATCCGACAACAATACTATTCGGTTAACGCGTCCTTTGTCGAGGAACTTCCTGATTTCTGCGGCGCCTTTGCTCATCCCCGCGAACAGGGCTGTGTTGCCCGAAGCGTTTATGGTGCGGATTCTCGAGCGAATTCGTTCGCGGTCCGACACCTTCGTAGCCGGAATAACCACGCAGACAGTCGTATCATAGGTTATCACCGATACGATATCGTCATTGCGCAGCCTATCGATGGCCATTATCGCGGCCTCCTTGGCACGTGCGATCTTCGTGCCAGTCATCGATCCCGACTTGTCCAACACAATCGCCACATTGACAGGTGGACGTTCATTCGGATTTTTGAACTCGAATCCAGTCATACCAACTTGGAGATATGCCTTGTTGTTCTCATTTACCAAGAGCACAGGCGTGCTCATCGCCACATCAAGTTTTACCTGGGAAGCCCAAACAGTTTCGCATACCGCCAAGGCGAGGAACAGGACTATTGTTAGCTTTATCGTCGTTCTAATCATGTATTTTCTCATGGCTCATTCCTCCATTTACATACTCATCAACACGGCCACACGACCGCCATGACTTAACGATAAACCATTGTCCAAAAAGATTGGTCAGAACGAAGCAATAACTTTGTAAGAATATTGTAAAATAGATCATACTCAAAAAGGCAGCACAAATTATTGTGAGGAGCCCTTTTGTTAGGATAATATGTCTCTTAAAGCAATGGAACCATTACATGTCAGATTTTGCAGAACGAATAGCCTTCGAACTAAACGGCGTCTTAGATGTCGTGAGCGATGGAATTGTTGTGCTTGACATAGATGGAGTAGTCATACGTTGGAACAAGGCTATGGAAGGCATGACAGGTTATTTGCGCGACGAGGTTGTTGGATTGTCGTGCGGAATCTTGAGAAGTGAACCTGTAGCGCTAAATGTAGACTATAGACATGTGTTGAACCTTGAGCACGCCCAAGGTGATATCTCCGATATTACAAGAACTTTCATTCGGCGCAAAGAGGGCGCTTCAGTTCCGGTTTTTGTTTGTGTGCGTGAGATATCCAGCGAGACAAACATAAAATATGGAACTGTCATTTCATTCACACTTGCACCAAATACTGAAAACACTTCAGCTAAAAGCCCAAAAAATATACATGTTTCTACTCGAAAAAGGGGTAGCATTTCGCGGACACAGTTGATTGAAATTTTGACTCAGTGCGATTGGAACAAGGCCGAAGCGGCGCGTCGTTTAGGACTTGATCGCACGTCCATATGGCGCAGGATGCGAAAGCTTGGAATCCCTATGAGTCCAATTACCGAGCTTTCCCAGCATACGAAGGTTGACGAGGAAGACACAGAAGAAAAGCTGGATTTGTCGTGGGATTGAGTAAATGTAAATTAACAGTTGACTGTGACCAGTTCACGCCATAGAATAAGGGCCGTATTGCTTATGAAACTATCGAAGAAGTTCGAGAGATGCTTTTTCAG
>Ga0180435_10001740_pt1 | contig 22442 bp, 25 predicted proteins | sample SS_ome_3_FD_132467 | JGI IMG/M metagenome (GOLD analysis project Ga0180435, IMG submission 132467) | Hypersaline lake sediment archaeal communities from the Salton Sea, California, USA - SS_3_S_1 metaG | ecosystem: Environmental > Aquatic > Non-marine Saline and Alkaline > Hypersaline >...
CTACCCGTTTACATACGTGGAACCCTATCCGGAATTCTACGCGTATGTATCCACATTTGCAGCAAACGCTGCCGCTTTTTTCCAGGACCTGCTGGCAACAGGATATCCTCAACTTGCACAACAAATCTCCGGGTACTACACGCGCTACGGCGATATTATGAATAAGCTGGAAGGTATCGCAGATAAGGAGCTGGCCGGAGAAAACCTGTCGGAAGATGAGCTGGTTTTCCTGAAGACCATGATCAATGAATTCATGGCATCTGGACCCAGTGTGTCGGGATGGATCACCCACCTGCTGTTCCCCGCCATGGATGCCTGGGAGCCTGATTTCACGGTCGCCGATGTGCATACACAGCCCACGGAGCCCGGTGGCGCCCCGGTTGGGAAGGTGCTCCACGTGGGGAACGGACAGCTCAACATGGCCGTGGTCATCGCCCCATGCAATACCGGTTCAGGAGAACAGATGGCCTTTATCGGCCCGGTGGGATCTTTTCATACTGCGATCACGCGGGACTTTTTCAGGTTCAATGATGACGAGTGGGAACAATTGTTCATGGAAGGAAACCCGCCGGAACGACCCGGTTGGGCTTATGCTTACCTGGCCAATGAAAGGGGCGATACCATAGTGCCTGACCAGGTGCTGAAAGGGGTGCAATACACCGGGATCGACCATGTGCCTTCATTTGGCCGTGAATTGGAATACATGCTGCTGTATCCGAACCCTGCCAGTGAAATGCTGCATGCCAGGTTTATCCTGAACAATACATCCAGGGTTTCGGCCGGAATGTACGACATGTCGGGAAGGCTGGTAAAATCCTTTTTCAGGGAATTGTTGCCTGCTGATGAGCACGACCTGGAAGTACCTTTGGAAGGAACCACTCCGGGCGTTTACTTCATCCGCCTGGAGGTGAACGGACAGGCTTATGTCAAAAAATGTATCATCAACGGGGGCCACTGAAAAGGTATCATCAACAGGAGCCACTGATGGAATCGCAGGTCATTGCTATCTCCTGATGGAATCACCATTGCTGCCGCATACTACAATGACACCGCTTCCGGGGCGTGCAGATACGCTTTTCCCCCGGATTTTTCAATCAATGGTCAGGGAGCGATCTCGGAAATCTCGATGTGGACAATCCTGTATGCCTTGAAGATTTCAATCACCGAAAACACCACACCAGTAATGATCGCCAGCAGACCGGCAAAAAGAAAGCTGAGCGAAACCCAGTAGTAACCATTCACTTCAAAGCTGGAACGGATCCCCAGCAGGACCGCTGTAACTGAAAAAAACAGGAGCGAAGCAGAATAACTTATGATGGTGATCCGGATCATGTAAATCCGGCGGATCAGGTGACTGATCTGTAGCTCAACCTTGTCGCGGTTGTTGCGGGGATTCCTTGTTGGCCCCGGTATTTCAGGCTGGTGCTCACGTTCGGATTTCAGTATCCTGATGCGGTCGATAATCGTTGCATACCTGCTGTTGGTTGAGAACAGCAGGATGGAGGAGGCCATGATCAATATCCCGGGAACCAGCAGGGAATGGATGAGTTGTGCAGCGTTCGGATTCACATCGATACATATTGGTTACCCGGCAAATGTTGTTATTTCTGCTGAAATAGCCAAGCAATGCGGCGATTCATGCTGCGCAATGTGACCAATTTTCCCCTGGAGGTATGAATGGAAACCAACATCGCCGGATCCCAGGTATCCGGCGATGTGTGATGTCCGGGAATGTTGCTTTCCCGCTATTGCAGTTTGAAAGTGATGGGTATGGTAAACAGTACATTTACATTTTTGCCCCGCTGCTTTCCGGGCACCAGGTCGGGCATCAGCTCGACTACCCGGACGCCTTCGTCCTTCAGTGCCTGGACAGCTTCCTCATCTGGTGTTTCCTGGTCAGGAGTAAGGGCCCTGTAGGAAACCACCACCACTTCATCCATCGATCCGTCTTCCTTCTTTGCAGGGGGAGGAAGGATGGACGGGTCGGGGACCACTACCTCACCGGTACTGGTAACCATGAAGGTCACGAAAATCTTGCCTTCTGTATTGTTCTGTTTGGCAATATCAGTGTACTTGAGGTTTTGTGCAATGAACTGGCGCATTGCCAGTGCCATGTCTTCACTTCCCGGCCACTGGGGCATCTCTTCCACGACATAGAATACCTCCTCTTCCAGCGGTTTCTGCACATTATCTGCGGCTGGGTCCCCGGCCGACTGGTTGTTCACTTGCTCTTCGTTGCCGCAGGCGATGAAGAACAGCAACACGATACTCACCGGAACGAGCATGAGCCCTTTCCAGGAACTTCCTTTTTTATACTTTTTGTTGATCATGATGATTCTGTTTTTAATTTGATTACTGAATTGATTGGATATTGAAGCGCTTCCAATATATTGGTTCAGGATGGTGAGCTGGTAGCTGACCTGGTCAGTGCCGCGCTCGATCACCCTGTTGTCTGCCTGGTATTCGTGGTTCACCACTATGGCTTTTCGAAGTATCCATATCACCGGGTTGAACCAGCTGATAGACAGGATCACTTCGGCCATGATCCTGTCCACGGAATGAACGAGCCGTGCATGGAAAGATTCGTGTTCGATGATGTGCTCCAGGTCCGCCTCACTGGCTTGTTCGGGATCAATGAAAATCAGGTTGAAAAATGAACTGGCGTGCAGTTCCTTGTTGACCAGCACATCTGTTCCGTTGATCCTTGTTTTCTCAGATGTTGCCGATTGGATGAGAATTCGACCCATTCCCAACGCAAGTCGGCCGGCGAAAAACAGGCCAACCGCAATATACAGGATCGACAGGAGTTCCGGGATCCCGATAGATTTTTGGACAGCGCCGGTTGCATTGCCCTGGAAAATGATCTCCGGTAAAACGATCAGTATGGTATCCAGGTTCCCTCTTGGGGAAGCCACGTTAAAACTGAGCAGGGGGATCACAAACGATGCCGCCATGGCCAATAACAAGAAAGCCCTTCTTGTACCAAAATTGGAGTCTTTCCTGAATAACAGCAGGTAGGCACCATAAAATACGGTGATTGTTATGTTCAGCTCAACCAGGTATGTGATGATTTCTTTCATTTCTGTTCCGATTTTTTCTTGAGCTCTTCCAGCATGCTGATCATCTCATCAGCTTCTTTTGTATCCAGGTGATCGCCGGCTGAAAAGTGGGAGAGTACCTGCTTCATAGAGTTGTTGAAATATCCTTTCATCAGATCGGAAAATCTTTCATTCCGGTATTCCTCCTTGCGTACCAGTGGAAAATAGCGGTGCGATTTACCAAGCTCCTCGTGGGAGACGAATCCCTTTTTTTCCAGTATCCTTACGATGGTGGAAACCGTATTGTACGCCGGCTTTGGGTCCGGAAAGTGCGAAAGGATCTCTTTTACAAATGCTTTTTTCTCTTTCCAGAGTACCTGCATCACCTGTTCTTCTGCCTTGGTAAGTTCTTTCATGCCTGTTGCCTTTCGATGTTCGGTACAAATATATAACTAAAAAGTTAGTTTGTCAACTAAAAAGTTAGTTTATTTATATAACGCAACAAAAAATGTGTTATTGCAGCGGATGTTAAATAAATATAATTGCTTGATAATAAGGTCAGGTAAGAAGGGACCAGGAAAGTCGTTTACCAGGGCTGGCCAACCCATCTGCGCCTGCAGTATGTTGGAAAGAAAACCCGGAAGAAGACTATTTCTCCAGGATATAATAGGTATGGTCGTATGGATTCTGCTGATCCGCTTTCTTGTGGATCCTGGAAACAACCGTGTAGTCTGAAAAGTCAATTTCCGGGTATGAGGCGTCCCCTTCCACTTCCGTTTCAATGACGGTGATATAGATCCGGTCCGCCATGGCCAGGGTTTGCCTGTAAATCTCCCCGCCGCCAACGATAAAGACCTCTTCCGGGTGATGCGACCTGGCAATCTCCAGGGCTGTTTTGATATCGTGCGTCACAATGGCATCGTCCGGCCTGAACGCACTGTTCCTTGTGATTACGATGTTGGTCCTGTTTTTCAGCGCTTTCCCGTTGGCTTCATAATTTTTTCTTCCCATGAGCACAATGTGCCCGTCTGTTACCTTGTGAAAATAACGCATGTCCGCAGGCATCCGCCAGGGAAGTGTGTTGTTCTTGCCGATCACGAAATTCCTCGAAACAGCTACAATATGGGATACGACCATGTTTTTTATTTTCCAAGTTATAAAGAATCCTCTATTGTCACAAAAGAATATATCTGATTCATGCAAGAAAAACTGTAATTTTTAATCTGGCTAAATAGGCTGATAACCCGCTCAAAATAAATTTTATACATGCTTATTTTAATTCAGATTCAATAATAATTCCGGAAATGTTCGCTAAAACATTGCCTGCTGTTACAGAAATAACAATAAAGAAATTATATTCGTTCCCTGTTATTGTGATTCAATTCACAAAAGGAAAAAGTGACTCAATTACATTCGTTAAATCTTTCAACGTATTAAAGAAAACTGCTATGATAATCAATGAGGAACTGGTGAAGGAAGCCGTGAAAAAACATGGCAGCAGCCGGGCGGCACTGATCCCCGTTTTACAGGAGCTCGTTGCCGGAAAAAACTACCTGTCTGACCTGGACATGGTTGAGGTTGCCAGGGAAATGAATTTGTCTGCTGCCGATGTTTACGGTACCGCCACATTTTATTCTTTCCTTGACACCAGGCCAAGGGGGAAATATGTGATACGGGTATGTAAAACGATCTCCTGCAGTATGAAGGGAAAGAATTCCATTCTTGCCACCATCGAAGAAACCCTGAAAATCAAGTTGGGAGAAACAACTGCCGACCGCAAATTCAGCCTGCTGGAGACCAATTGCATAGGCTGGTGCCACAAAGCCCCGGCCATACTGATCAACGATGAACCCTATACGGAACTTACTCCCCAGAAGGTTACCGAAGTACTCCGGGAGTACATTAAGAACAAGTAAAACAGGAAAAACAGAAATCAGATGAGCAAAATACCTGTACAAAGAGTAGATCTTATTTTTGAGAAGATCACCTGCAAGGAGATCTTTGAAAAGGTCCTGCAGTCCAAACCGGAAGAGATCATCCAGTCGGTAATCGATTCAGGATTGAAGGGCAGGGGCGGAGCCGGATTTCCCACGGGACTGAAATGGCAGTTCGCAGCCAGGGAAAAGGGAGATGATAAATATATCGTTTGTAATGCAGACGAAGGGGAACCAGGTACATTCAAGGACAGGGAAATCCTGGATGAGGTGCCTGAAAAAGTATTCTGCGGAATGGCAATAGCCTCCCTGGCCATCGGTGCAAAGATCGGGTACATCTACCTGCGTGGTGAATATAAATTCCTGGTTCCGAAGCTGGAAAGTAAACTGGCCGATTTTCATCAGCTGATGAAGGACCTGGGACATGATTTCAGGATCGAACTGCGACTGGGCAGTGGTGCTTATATCTGTGGCGAGGAAAGTGCACTGTTTGAGTCCATCGAAGGCAGGCGCGGGGAACCGCGGAACAAACCTCCCTATCCCACGAAATCAGGGCTGTTCCATAAACCCACATGTATCAACAACGTGGAGACCCTGGTGTATGCTGTGATGATCCAGAAATATGGTGCGATGCATTTCAGGGAGCTGGGAACCAAGGACTCCAGGGGATCCAAGGTGTTCTCTGTTTCAGGAGACACACCCACAGCAGGCATATATGAACTGGAACTGGGGATGAGCGTGCGTGAATTTGTGGATGTTTTCGGCGACGGGGATACCAAGGCAGTCCAGGTGGGAGGTGCGGCAGGATTCTGCGTACCGCGCAAAAGATTCGATGAGACCATCATCGGATTTGAAGGGGTGCCTACCGGGGGATCCATGAAGCTTTTTAACAGCTCAAGGTCCATGTACAACGTATTGCATAACTACCTGGATTTCTTTGCCGAAGAATCGTGCGGTCAGTGCACTCCCTGCCGTGTGGGCTGCCAGCAACTGCTCAAAGGGATTGAGGCGGTTAAAAAAGGAGAAAAGAGCCACAAGTACCTGGATGAACTGGTGAAACTGGCTGCTACCATGAAGATCGCTGCAAAATGCGGATTGGGACAATCCGTGGGAAACGCCTTCAGCTCCATCGTGGAGAATTTCAAGGAAGAGATCATCTACTAATTGTAAACTGAATAAACACACCTGTTATGGTAAAATTATCAATAAACGGCTTGCTGGTTGAGGTTCCGGAAGGAACAACCATCCTGGATGCTGCCAAGAAACTCAACTTCAGGATTCCTGTACTGTGTCACCACGACGACCTCTGCGTGGCGGGGAACTGCCGCGTTTGCGTTGTTGAACAACTGGGGGGAAAAGCCCTGCTTGCCGCATGTGCCACACCTGTTGCCGAGGGTATGCAGATCCTGACCAATTCGCTGAAAGTGCGTACAGCAAGAAAGCATGTGATCGAACTGCTGTTGTCGGAGCACAATGCCGACTGTACCAAGTGTTACAAGAACGGACGCTGCGAACTCCAGGACCTTTCCAATGAGTTCAGTGTGGGCGACCACATCTTCCTGGACCTGATCAAGCACAAGGATTATACCATTGACCGTTTTTCGCCTTCCATTCAGAAGGATGACAGCAAATGTATCCGCTGTCAGCGCTGCGTCAGAACTTGTGAGCAGCTGCAGGGCGTCAATGCGCTTTGTGTTGCATTCAAAGGAGCAGAACAGAAAATAAGCACTTTTTACGACCACTCCATGGCCGAGGTGATCTGCACCAACTGCGGCCAGTGCATCAACCGCTGTCCGACCGGGGCCCTGGTGGAACGGACCTACCTGGATGAGGTATGGGATGCCATCCTGGATCCTGAGAAACACGTGGTGGTCCAGACTGCGCCCGCTGTAAGGGTGGGACTTGGCGAGGACCTCGGGCTGGTACCGGGTGAACGTGTTACGGGTAAGATGGTGGCCGCGCTTAAACGGTTGGGATTTGATGCCGTGCTGGATACCGATTTTACTGCCGACCTGACGATCAGGGAGGAAGGGACGGAACTGTTGACCAGGTTGAAAAAGGCCCTGGTCGACAATGACAAGAGCGTTGCCCTGCCCATGACCACCTCCTGTTCCCCGGGTTGGGTCAAGTTCATCGAACACGCTTTCCCGGAATTCCTCCCGAATGTGTCCACGTGCAAATCTCCACAGCAGATGTTTGGGGCACTGGCGAAGACCTATTATGCACAAACCCGGGAACTGGACCCCAAAAAGATTGTGACCGTATCTATTATGCCTTGCACCGCCAAGAAATACGAGGCAGACCGGCCTGAGATGAGATCAAGTGGCTTCAAGGATGTGGATTATGTCATTACCACGCGGGAGCTTGCACGGATGATCCGCCAGGCCGGTATTGATTTTACCCTCCTTAAGGAGGACAAATACGACAAACTAATGGGGAAATCCACCGGTGCCGCTGTTATTTTTGGTGCCACAGGCGGTGTGATGGAAGCAGCGTTGCGGACCGCCTACGAGATCATTACCGGAAGAGAAGTACCTTTCGAAAACCTGAACATTATGCCGGTCAGGGGTTTTGAAGGTATCCGGCAGGCAACTGTGAAAATCGAGGGTTGCCTGGAAGACTGGAAATTCCTCGAAGGCGTGGAACTGAAGTGTGCCGTTGCACATGGGCTGTCCAATGCCAGGGAGCTGATGCAGGCTGTGAAGGATGGCAAGATCAATGTGCATTTTATCGAGATCATGGCCTGTCCGGGCGGATGCCTTGGCGGCGGCGGTCAGCCGATTCCCACCAACCAGGAAATCAGGGAAAAACGTGCTGCTGCGATCTATTCGGAAGACATGCACCTGCCATTGCGCAAATCCCACGAAAACCCGGAAGTACAGCTGCTGTACAGGGAATTCCTGGGAGAACCACTGGGACATAAGTCACACGAATTACTTCATACCCATTACAAGGAAAGGGAGCGGTATTAACCGCCCCCCCTTTTTGTCAGCTACCACTTTGTCTGCACAACAGATTCTTTAATCATCACATGCAGGTTTCGGGCATTCCGGATTTATCGGAACTGCCGGTGACAGGCCGTGTGGTAGAATCAGGCTCAACTCATTCGAACATTTCCTGCACTTCCGGCTGCATAAGCGCCCAGATGGAGTATACCCCGATCCCCGTGCCGATGGGAATGTTCAGGCAGTTCAGCACCGAGACGGCTATGACCAGTACCCTGGACCATTGCCTGTAACTGAACAGCGAAATCCCTGCGAACACATCCACGATACCAAAGATCGCGATCACAGTGGGCAAAACCGAGAACAGGGTGGCAAGGACATCCAGCGCGATCTCTTCCTCTTCCGGAATAAAGCCCCAGGCAAATCGTATGCCGAGGTAAACCACGAACGCACCAACCAGTTTTAGTGTACCGTAACCAATATGCAGTCCCGCCACGAGGGAGACATGACTTTTTGCGTTTTTTGCATCCATATTCTTATGTTATTTGTGAGTGTCTGCGCTCAAATTACGAAACCTCTGAAAAACAAGACTCAACAATGGGCATTATTTCGGTTAATTATCGGTAAACCGTCCTGCATCAATACAATTCCAGGAATTCATAGGAGTTTCCGACCCAGTCCAGGTATTTTTTAAAGTCTTCGAAGGCAATGACCACGGATGCAGTGTTTACATTGGGATGGAAGCTTATTTTTTCAGCTTCCAGCAACTGCTGGTCAAGGAAAACATGGACATGGTTTTCCGTATCGTTGATCAGTCCGAACGGACTCACCGATCCTGCATTCAACCCCAGGTATTTGTCCAGGCGCTTTTGCGAGGCAAAGGATATTTTCCCCTGCTTCAGCCGCTTCTCCAGGTCGTGGATATCCAGCTGGTGGTTCGACGCAAGGATCACCAGGTAATGCCGGTTCCCCTTGTGGTTCCTGAAAAACAGGTTCTTGCAATGGGTACTGTCGATGTCCTTCCATACCTCCATGGCGATTTCAATGGTGGGCAGGGGTTGATGTGCATGTACCTCAAAGGCAATTCCCAACTGTTCAAGCATCCCCAGTACTTTTTCTTGTTGCGTCATTGTAAAACCGGTTTTGAAAAGCAAAGATAAAGAAATGGCTTTTTATAGCAACTCCGGCGAACCCGCCAGGTTGGCCAGTTGTACCCGGTTCTTCACTCCGGTTTTCGTAAAAATGCGGTGCACATGGTCCTTCACGGTCTGCAACGAGATAAACAGTGAATCACTGATTTCCTGGTTGGACATCCCTTTGCAGATCAGCGTAATGATCTCTGCCTCCCTTTTGGAGATTCCATGTTTTTCGATCATCTTTTCAAGCTTTCCTTCAAAATTCCCGGCTTCCACAGGCTGAACATAATATCGTGACAGGTACAAGTTGAGAAATACAACAGGTACCAGGTGGAAAGCTGTAAATACCGCGATAAATGCAACCCCGAACACAATATGTATACTGCTCAGATGCAGGCTCAGCAAGCTCAGCAGGATGATGATCGCATACCATGCAACGAACCACTGATACGCTTTGCGCTGGTTCACATCACCGAGGGATTTTGTACCGGTCAATATGGCTGTCAGGGTAGTCCCGAATACCACCAGCATCAATAGGGTGAATGTCCATATCAGCTGCGTCTCATCCATGAAGAACTGGATCATCTCCAGGCTGCCAATATCCAGGTTCATGAGGGCATAACCGACGAAGGAAACCGCGAAAAGCCCAAAATACATGGCCACGAAAAGCCGGGGAAGTGTTTTTCTGAAAAATTCCCGGCTCAGCCTGATGAACATGTACCAGGCCAGGATCAGGAATGGGATTCCAAGTGCAATCAGCATCGCTTCGGCTGATTGAATGGTTGCAAGAGGTGTTTGATGATTTTCAAGAATCCTCCTCAGTGTTTGTGACCCGACAATACTGTATGCTGAAAATATATAAATGAATACGAGGAAGTAGAAATAACTCGACAGGTATGGCAGTGGATATTTTCGCATCATCCGGTTGGCAACAATGATCGCGATCATACCCGAAATGAGTGTCATGATAATGACCAGAAGTTGTATTTGTATTCCCATGAAGTTTTGAGATTGAACTGCAATTTATAACATTTGAAAACATTCTGAGAATCTTCAGATCATTTTACTACTTAAGTTTATTTCCCTGCATACCCCTACTTAAGTAGGATTCTTAAAAAAACCAACTTAAGTCGCTAAAACCAGGGAAGAATAGTTCGTACATTTGATCTGAATACATAAATGAAATATCATGGAAATACTCAATAACAATCAGCAAAGACTTATTCCAACTGCCGGGGAAGCCTATGGTGTCAGCTGGAATATCATGTGGAAGTCATTCGTTGGTTTACTGGCTGTGACCATTATACATGCGATCATATCAGGGCCAACAGCCATGTTCCAGTGGAAAGTGGATGAAATCGAATGGTTCCTGGTTCCTTTTACCCTCTTTGCCGTCGGGTTCGGAATTTTCGTTGCCGGGCCCATCGGGTACAGCACCAACTGGGTGTTCCTGAAGGCTGTTCGCGGCGAAAAGTATGACATACAGGACATGTTTGCTGTGTTCCAGAAAAATTACTGGAATGCTGTGGCAGCCAACGTGGTGGTGAGCCTGATCATTGGTATCGGGATTGTCATGCTGATTGTTCCCGGTATCATTTTTGCCGTTCGGCTGGCATTCGTACCCTACCTGGTCATCGACCGGGAAATGGAGCTGACCGAAGCCCTGACCAGGAGCTGGGAAATGACCAAGGGTTATGGCGGACAGATTTTCCTGATGGGGATCCTTGCCTTCTTTATCGCGATCGGTGGTCTGATCATATTGTTTTTCGGAGTGATCATCTCCATGATCTGGATCCGGACGGCCTTTGCCACCATGTACCAGGCGGTAGTGGAGGAAGAAGGATATTTCCAGGAAAGCACCCTGGAATAGTTATATCCGCTCTGAGAAGAAGAAGCATATTCACAAACAGCGTATTGGTCATTGATTGATACGCTGTATTTTTATTGTAAGAATCATTGAACTATAATTAAAACATTTCTTATTTTTGCAGTCACGGGGTATTAGCTCAGTTGGTTTAGAGCGCTTGCTTGACAGGCAAGAGGTCACTGGTTCGAATCCAGTATGTCCCACATCAGCCCGCCGGAAAGATCCTGGCGGGTTTTTTTGAGAGGTTTCCAGCAGGAATGTATGATTGGGTCAGCGCATGTAAAAGCGTGAAGCGTTTTGTTCCAGAGAAAATCAACCAGCGGAAATCAGCCGGTCATAGGCCTCCATGATGCTCCTGATCACCCGGCTGCCGGTGGCGAATTTCAGATCATCCAGCGCCCTGACCGGGAGTACTTTGGGGGAAGTACCCGAGATAAAACAGCTTTCCATGTTCCCTGCCGCTTCCAGGGAAAGTGCCTGCTCGATCACTTGAAACCCCTGCTCCCTGCAGATCTGCAGCACATACTTCCGCGTGATCCCGGGGAGGATCATGGCTCCGGGGGCAGTGAAGATCCGGGACTTTGCATCTATGAAGAACAGGTTCGAACGACTGCCTTCGGTGAGCTGGCCCTGACCGTTCTGCAAAATTGCCTCGTAAATATTTTCTTCCCTGATGAACTGGTTGACATTGTGCCTGAAATCCTCGTTCCAGCGTTTGATGGTCGGATCAGGACGCTCAAATGCATAGGTTCTGGTGCGTACGCCTGACAGGTAATCCTGGTCGGAGGGGTAAAAATGGGGGATAAAAAAACAGGCGATGTGGATCTTTTCCAGCCTTTTGAACAGCACCAGCTTGATGTTCCCGTTGCTGATGGATGCATGTTGCAGCAACAGGTGCAGGTGTTCCATAAGTGTGTCATGATCCGGACAAACCGCAGCTGCCTGTCTGCACGATGACCCGAGCCGTTCCAGGTGGTCACCGGCAAAAAGCAGTTTCCCGTCGATCAGACGGATCACTTCATAATACATACCTGCAGCCACATCAGGTACATAATCTGATACGGCTGCAGGTACTCCGTCGAGGATGATGGTGGTCCCCCTTATGTTTTCCATAGGTCAGTCTGCCTTGAGCGAGCGGGCCGGATCCATCCTGGCGGCCTTGATGGATTGCCAGCTCACAGTGAGTATTGCAATCACCAGTGATGTCAGCAAAGATACGCCAAACGACCAGAACGGGAAATCTTTTCTGAATTCAAAATTTTCAAGCCAGCGGCTCATGACCAGCCAGGAGAGGGGCCAGGCCACAATGTTGGAGATGATGACCCATTTCGAAAACTGTGTAATGAACAGCAGAATGATCTGGTTCTGTGTGGCACCCATCACGCGCCGGATACCTGTTTCCCTGGTCCGTTTTGCAGTCATGAAGGAAGACAGTCCCAACAGCCCGATGGCTGAAATAAACAGGACCAACACCGTAAATGCGATGAACAGGCTGAAGACAATCCGCTCCTGGGTGTACAACTCTTCGATCTCGTCCTGCAGAAATGCATATTGTATCGGATACGCAGGATTGAATTTTTCGTGGGTCTCCTTGATCCAGTCCAGGGCTTCGGCAGCCTGGCCTTCGGCAAACCTCACCGAAAGCGTCCGCAGGAAAGGACCTTCGTTCACCCGCAACACAATCCCGTTAACCGGATTGTGCAGCGAGGCATAATGAAAATCTTCCAGGACCCCGATGATTTGACCCTCCGGCGGTCCCTGGCCATCGAGCGATACTCCCGGACGGAAACGTTTGCCGACAGATGCCTCGCCATGATTGAATTCCCTGGCCACGGCTTCGTTAATGATAAAAGAGGATTGCGGATCAGATCCAAATTCCTTGCTGAACTGCCGGGCATTGGGCTGGTCCTTGAGTTTCATGCCGTACACATCGATGAAATCATAGTCCACAAATACGCTGTTCACCGTATTCTCCTGCATGATGCTGTCGCCTGCTTCAACCGTCATGACCTGCTTTCCGACAAATCTTCCCGGTACGGAGGTGGAGCGGGCAGCGCCTTCAATGACCGGGTTTCTTTTAAGTTCCTCCTTGAATGCATCTACATTATTCACAATGGAGGTGTCATTCAGCTGCAGGGTGATGATCCGGTCACGGTCAAACCCAAGTGGCTTGTTGCGCATGTAGGTCAGCTGAAGGGCCACGACGATCGTACCGATGATCATGGCAGCAGAGACCACAAATTGCGCAACCACCAGCGCCCGCCTGAGCCAGCCTTTCTCCCTCAGTCCGTCCGATCCGCCTTTCATAATGGCCACCGGGTCGAACGAAGAGAGGTAATATGCGGGGTACAACCCGGAAAGAATCCCGGTAAACACCGTAAGGCCAGTGACAAATAACAGGATGTCCCAGTGAAAAATGTCCCCCAGGCTGAATGCTTTTTCAGAAAAGCCATTGAAGACAGGCAACAATATAATGATCAGCAACAATGCAACGATACCTGCCATCAGGGCAGTGATCAGCGATTCACTCAGGAACTGCTTTCTGAGGATTCCCTTGCTGGCTCCTCCCACTTTCCTGATGCCGATTTCCTTACCCCGTTGTGCCGCGCGGGCAGTGGTCAGGTTGGTGTAATTCACACCCGCAATAAACACCAGGAATATGGCGATTATCGCAAGGATGTAGATATAATTCATGTTCCCCTTCGGAAGGTCCCATGTCAGTTCCTCTTCCAGGTAATGCTGGTCTGCGACATTGGTCATGCGCAGCTCAAAGGAGGCTTCCAGACGGTCGCCCAGCTCCTTCATGTATTTGTCATAGAATCCTGGAAATTTATCCAGGACCATCTGCGCAGTGGTGTTTTCGGCGAGTTTGACGTACGAATACCCTGCCACGTTCCAGAATGAATTGGCAGAACGATCGTTGAACCGTTCGGTTCCGATCTGCTCCTCGATGGTTTTGGCAGACATGAGCCCGTTGAACCGCAGGTGCGTATTCCTGGGGAGATCTTTGAACACCCCGGTGATCCTGTACTCCGAACCATCCAGGTTCCTCAGGCTCTCATTGATGATGTCAGGCGTCCCGAAATATTTGTCTGCCATGCTTTCGCTGATCACCATGGTCAGTGGCTCCACCAGCGCGGTCCGCTGATCTCCCCTGATCATTTCAATGGTAAATACACTGAATATGGTCGAGTCGGCCAGGGCAATGCTGTCTTCCTTGAATATATCCTCCCCGCTCCGGAAATAGATGCCCTGGTTGGGCAGGATCCTTGTCATTTCTTCAATTTCAGGATACTCATCCTTCAGGGTGGGAGCAAGTGGGATTTGTGTAATGGCTGTGAGATCCTGCTTGCCGTTGATGTAAAAATCACCCTCCAGTCGATAGATGCGCTCATAATCGTCGTTGTGCTTATCGAACGACAATTCATCCTGGATGTAGAGGAAAATCATGATGGCCGAGGCCATGCCGATGGCCAGCCCGAAAAGGTTCAGCAACGTGTAGAAACGATCTTTGAGACTGAACCTGAGCAGGGAAGAGAAATAGTTTTTGATCAGCGACATATCTTGTGTTTTTATAGTTCACTTCAGGGTGGAATAGCACATAATTCCCCTGCTACTGCAAACAACTGCTGTGCCAAATACCTTAATTACCATAATTTCAACAAGTCATATAAAAACAGCCATCAAAATAGTGTCCTTTTTCATGTAATCAATGTACGAAAACGGACGTTTTTTCGGTTTTTTTTTATGCCGCGACACTTTTGTTCACCACGCCCTGCAACCTTTTTGTCCGATGTTCAATCATTCTCTTAAAGGAACTGAAAAGAAGCATCAATCTCCGGACAATTTTAAAAATATTGTTACTTTTACAGGTCAAGTAGCAAACCGACAGGCAGAGGTTGATTTATGGTGGTATTCAATCCTGAAATATGAGTAAACTGATCTTCTTTGTCGACGATGACAAAATGATAATCAACCTGCTGGAATATACCTTCCACAGCCGGCCACAATACCATGTAAAGTCATTTGTGTCGGGTGAAGACTGCCTGAAGGCAATGGAGGAACACCCCGACCTCATCGTTCTCGATCACCAGCTATCCGCTGGAGATGATGCAAAAATGGATGGCATTGAAACACTTGAAAAGGTCAGGAAAATCTCGCCGGATGTGCCTGTGATCGTCCTGACAGCGCACGGTTCGGATGAATTATACAGGCGGTTTATTGAAGCCGGTGCCAGGAGATTCCTTACCAAGGACAACTTTTTTGTCGATGCACTGATAGACTCCATTGGTGAAGTCCTTAATTAACCCCGGGATCTTTTCCTTAACTGCACCTCCAACTCCCTGATGCTCTTTTAAGTTGGCCGGTCACTTTACTGGGGCAAAATATTTTTTTTATATCATAAGTTTTTTTACTTTTGCAACCCGAAATTCGACGTAGTGTGAAGAAGCATGGAGAATATGTGGTTCGGTTTTCTGAACTGAAGGAGGACACAGAAACGTTTGAGTATATACTGGAGGAGACGTTTTTTCAGTTATTTACAAGCCCGGAGTGGGAGTCAGGAAAGATCAGGGCCGTTGTTACAGTTGCAAAACGTGCCGATGGCATAACCCTTGATTTTGATCTGAACGGGGTGTTGACAGTGATTTGCGACCGCTGCCTGGATGCGTTTGCGCACAAGGTAAGTACCCGGCAGGTGCTTTTTGTGAAATACGGCCAGGAAGAGGAGGAACTGGATGCCAATGTGGTTGTGGTGTCCAGGGAAGAAAACCAGGTCGACCTTGGCAGATTTATGTACGAATACCTGGTACTTGCACTTCCGGTCAGACGGGTGCACCCGGATCTTGAAAACAGGCAGTCAGGGTGCAATCCTGAAATGCTGGAGAAGCTGAAAAAACATATTGTTACTGAAGAAACAGGAAGGACCGATCCCCGTTGGGACGAACTGAAAAAATTAATGGATAAAAATTAAAAGGCATGGCACATCCAAAAAGAAAAACATCGAAACAGAGAAGGGACAAGAGGCGTACGCATTATAAAGCCGAAGCTCCTACACTTTCAACCTGCTCCACCACCGGAACAGTTCACCAGCGTCATCGTGCCTATTACGTTGATGGCAACCTTTATTACAAAGGCAAACTGGTCATCGATAACGAGGCAGAACTGGCATAACTTCCCCTCAGGAAGCCCGTTAACGCATTATGCGTATTGGCATTGATATTATGGGCGGGGATTTTTCCCCGGGAGCTGCTATTGAAGGCAGCCTGCTCGCCAGGAAAGAACTGCCCTCCGATGTGGAGATCATCCTGATTGGTGACAGGAAGCGCATTGATGAATATGCCGTTGAAAACACCCTCGACCTGTCAGTATTTGAGATCATTCACACTTCAGAGTGGCTCAGGATGGGTGATCATCCCCTTAAATCACTGAAAAAGACACCCGGTGCCAGTATATTCCTGGGACAGCGTTTGCTGAAACACAAGGAAATTGATGGATTTTGCAGTGCCGGAAATACCGGTGCAATGCTGGTGGGAGCCATGCAGATCGTCACCCCGATCCCGGGAGTGATCCGACCAGCCATTTCAGCAATGATTCCCAATCATGAAGGTCCTGATTCGGTTCTCCTGGATGTGGGTCTGAATCCCGACGCGCGACCCGATGTGTTGTACCAGTACGGTATCCTTGGCAGCCTGTATGCCAGGCTTGTCAACGACATTCCGAATCCACGGGTTGCATTGCTCAATATCGGTGCAGAGGAAGAAAAGGGAAACCTTGTTACCAGGAGTACCTGGCAGTTGATGGAAGACAGCGAAGATTTCAATTTTATCGGGAACATGGAGGCGAATGCATTGTTTATCAGGGCAGAAACAGATGTGCTGGTATGTGACGGATTCGTCGGGAATATTGTACTCAAGGAAGCAGAGGCATTCTACAGGCTGATTTCTTCCCGAAAAGTATGCAACGGTTATTTTGAAATGTTTAATTTTGAAAACTTTGGCGGAACTCCTGTACTGGGGGTGAAAGCACCACTGGTGATCGGACATGGCATTTCGAACAGCAAGGCCGTTAAAAATATGATCATTCAGACCAGGAATGTGGTCGAGTCAGGACTGGTAAATAATATTACTGAAACTTTGAATAACTAGGTATGGTTGCGGCAGGCATAACAGGCGTTCATGGCTGGGTCCCGGAATACAGGCTCACGAACGAGGAATTGAGTACGATGGTGGATACCACCGATGAATGGATCATGCAGCGTATCGGTATCAAGGAACGCAGGATTCTGAAAGGCGGGAAGGCCACATCAGATATGGGGACCGAGGCAGTGAAGGGGTTGCTGGAAAAAACAGGTACCAAACCGGAGGAGGTGGAACTGATCATTACAGCTACCATAACCCCGGATATGATGTTCCCATCCGTTTCCACACTGATCTGCCATAAGGCAGGACTGAAAAATGCATGGGGCTTTGATGTCTCCGCTGCCTGTTCGGGATTTCTTTTTGCACTCACCACCGCGGAACAATTTGTTGCCAACGGGACCCATAAAAAAGTAATCGTAGTGGGTGCCGATATGATGTCGGCCATTACCGATTATACCGACAGGACCACCTGTCCGTTGTTCGGTGACGCTGCAGGTGCCGTATTGCTGGAGCCGGTTGAGGAAGGACTCGGGCTCATCGATCATATTCTCGAAGTGGACGGCAGCGGGTACAATAACCTGCACATGAAAGCAGGGGGGTCGCTGAGACCTGCATCGCATGAAACAGTGGACAACCGCGAACACTTTGTTTTCCAGGAAGGCCAGGCGGTCTTTAAAGTGGCAGTTTCCAAGATGGCCGATGTTTCCGTGGAAATCATGAAACGCAACAAGGTGAAACCGGATGCCTTGAAATGGCTGGTGCCACACCAGGCAAACATGCGCATTATTGAAGCAGTGGCGCGCAGGATGGGGATTGAAAAGGAACAGGTGATGATCAATATTCAGAAATATGGCAACACCACCGCGGCAACCATTCCGTTGTGTATGTGGGAATACGAATCGCAGGTCAGCAAGGGCGATAATGTGATCCTGGCTGCCTTTGGCGGAGGCTTTACATGGGGTTCCATCTACCTGAAATGGGCATACGATGTAAAATAAGGCTGCCCGGCTCCATAGGAAATATTTGTTATCTTTATTCGTTGTAAGAAGTAACGCTCTATAAAAAATAATACGGGGAAAATATGGCAAAAATGGCTGAATCAGAGAACACTAATAAGATTAACATGATCGGCGTGGGTACGACCATTGAAGGAAACATCAATTCCAATGAGAACATCCGGTTCGACGGAATCCTTATCGGGAACCTGGTCACCAAGGGAAAAGTCTTTGTCGGACAGTCAGGTAAGGTAAACGGCGAGATCAGGTGCAAGAATTGCGAGGTGGAAGGACTGGTGGAAGGAAAGATCGTTATTGAAGAACTGCTTTCGCTTCGCTCCATGTCGAAAATCTATGGCGAGATCAAAACCAGCAAACTTGCCATCGAACCTGGTGCCATATTGACCGGTAAATGTGATATGGGTGGCAAAAAAGAACCAATTGGAGAATCCACCGGAGAACCCAGAAAAGGGGAAAAATGATTCCCAGGGCCGCTCCGGCCTGAATGATTATTTCAAATATGCCGGACTGGGATTCCAGATGCTGGCCATCATTGGTATCTTTACCTGGGTCGGCGTAAAACTCGACGAAAGATCCACCTCAGAATCATCAATTTATACAGCCATTCTGGCCCTGCTTGGTGTGGTCGTCGGAATCTACATTGGTCTTAAGGATTTTATTCAGCGAAAAAATGATTCGTAAACTGCGCCATGTACTCCGGTTGCTCATCCTCTACCTCCTGATGCTGGCGGGTGGATTGCTCCTGTTGCAGAATACAGATGCCGAACTCACCGGTACGGTATATGCAAACCTCCTGACATTCATGACCCTGATCACACTGGGAGCCTACCTGCTTGTTATTACTGGTGTCAAAAAGGGAGCACAGGAACAGGGCATCCGCCTTCTGGCAGGAATAGGTGGAAAATTTATCGCCTACCTGGTATTGATCCTGCTTTACTGGGCTGTGGGAAAAAAACTTACAACTGACTTTATCATTGCCTTTTTTGTGTTATATTTAGTGCTCACAATCTTTCTGGTAAGCGTTTTATATAAAGCACTCAAAAACAATTGATTATAAGTGAATTCGCGGATTATAAATCAAGTACGACTAACTTATTGCCTGGTATTTATCGTCTTTCTGTTCAGCGGAAGTTCCTTGTTGGCACAAGAACATACCAATGACCACGCCTCCCAGGCAGGTCATGCCGACGATCATACCGTCACTGCCGACTCCTATGGAAACAGTTCCCATGAGGAGGAATTCGATGCTGCCACAGTGATCATGGATCACCTCAAAGATGCACATGAATGGCATATCCTCACAACCAAAGATGGTAAGCACGTAAGCATTCCGCTGCCGGTGATTCTGTTCAGCAGGCATTCGGGATTCCATGTTTTTATGTCTTCCAAGCTCGCACATGGGCATAACCACAAGGGTTTCGTGATGGGGCACGGTACCATCCTTGTTGATGACGGTAAAGGAGGGACAGAAGAGAAAGCCGTTGATGGCAGGATCATCGAGGTGGATGCGCAGGGGGAACCCGTTGAAGCCGGACTGCCGCTGGATTTCTCTGTTACGAAGAATGTCTCAATGATGTTCCTGGCCGTTGTCATCCTCCTGGCCGTATTCCTTAGTCTCGCAAGGTCCTATAAAAAAGTTGGCGTAAGTGAACCCAAAGGAATGCAGGGGTTCCTGGAACCATTGATCGTGTTTGTTGAGGAAGATATTGCAGCACCCAACATCGGTGCAGAACGGTATAAAAAATTCATGCCCTACCTGTTGACAGTATTTTTCTTTATCCTCATTCAGAACCTGATGGGGCTGATCCCCTTTTTTCCCTTCGGGGCCAATGTTACCGGGAACATAGCGGTTACCATGGTCCTGGCTGTCTTCACAATGCTGCTCACCAACCTGAACGGCAACAAGGCCTACTGGCAGCATATTTTTGCGTTTCCGGGGGTTCCCAAATGGCTGCTCCCCATCATGATCCCGGTGGAACTGATTGGAATCATAACCAAGCCGTTTGCCCTGATGATCCGTCTTTTTGCAAACATCACAGCCGGGCATATCATTGTGTTGAGCCTGGTATCCATCATTTTTATTTTCAAAAGCATGGTCATGACCGTCCCCTCGCTTGTGATGGTCATATTTATGGATATGATTGAAATCCTGGTAGCATTTCTCCAGGCCTATATATTCACACTCTTATCAGCACTGTTTATTGGACTGGCGATGCCTGAGCATCACCATGAGTAATATGTTTCTTAATTAAACTTTTATTATTATGACAGGTACATTATCAGCAATCGGAGCAGCACTCGCAGTGATCGGGGCAGCATTCGGAATCGGCACGGTTGGAGGGAAAGCAATGGAAGCCATTGCACGTCAGCCTGAAGCTGCCGGTAAGATCCAGACCGCGATGATCATTGCAGCTGCATTGATTGAAGGTGTTGCATTGTTTGGAGTTGTGGTAGCACTGCTTACCAACAATGCATAGGAAATAACGACCTGCAACGGTTGGTTGCAGGTCGTTATCAATTGATTAACCATTAAAAACAAATAATATGGATCTTTTAACGCCTGGAATAGGAATGATCTTCTGGACCACCCTGTTCTTCCTGATCCTGCTGCTGATCCTCAGAAAATTTGCCTGGCCGTCCATTCTTTCTGCCGTGCATGCCCGGAATGATAGTATCCGAAAGGCCCTTCAATCGGCAGAGAAGGCCCGTGCAGAAATGGCAAAACTCCGGGCTGACAATGAAAAAGTACTGGCCGAAGCAAAAGCAGAAAGGGATGCAATCATGAAAGAAGCCAGGGATGTGAAGGACAAGATCATCTCCGAGGCAAAGGAAAAAGCATCTGAAGAGGCTTCCAGACTGCTGAAGAATGTGAGGGAAACGATTCAGAACGAAAAAGCATCTGCAATCACAGAAATGAAGCAACAAATGGCCGTGCTTTCTGTTGAGATTGCGGAAAAGATACTCAGGCAGAAACTGGACAACGATAAGGAACAAAAAGCCCTGATTGAAAAACTGGTGGATGAAATTGACCTGAATTGATGATCCCATGAACGAAAGCAAGATATCGGTACGGTATGCCAGGGCACTGTTTGAGAGTGCAAAAGGACAGGGTCTGCTTGACCAGACCAGGAGGGACATGGATGAGGTTCAGAAGGTTTCCCGTGTTGAGGAATTCAGGATCGTGTTGCTCTCACCGATCATAAAGCAGTCACAAAAACTCAGTATGGTGGAGCAGGTGCTTTCCGGACAAGTGGGGGAGCTGACTTTTTCCCTGCTGAAACTTTTGCTCAGCAATGGAAGAGAGGAATATATTCCCGCGATCGCAAGGTATTATACGGAACTGTATAAACAACATAAGGGAATCGTGTCGGCGACCCTGACCACCGCCAAACCGGTTTCAAAAGAACTTGGCGACAAGGTGCGAAAAGCAATACAGGATGTATTGAAAACACCCATCGAGATGGCTACTGACGATAACAGGGAGCTGATCGGGGGATTTGTCCTGCGCATTGAAGACCAGCAATATGATGCCACCGTCGCACGAAGCCTGAAAAAAATCAAAACACAATTATTACAATAATCGAAAAAGAATAGCATATGGCCCAGATCAAGCCTTCTGAGGTATCGGAGATACTGCAAAAACAACTTGAAGGATTCAAAATCGATGTAGAACTGGAAGAGGTCGGAACCGTACTCCAGGTGGGTGACGGAATCGCACGTATATACGGACTGAACAAAGTGCAGGCAAATGAACTGATTGAGTTCGACAGCGGTGTGATGGGTATTGTACTCAACCTGGAGGAAGACAATGTGGGAGCAGTGCTCCTGGGTTCATCAGAGTTGATCAAAGAAGGAGATACCGTGAAGAGAACCAGGCGAATCGCTTCAATCAGGGTGGGCGAACAACTCACCGGCCGCGTGATCAACACCCTGGGAGAACCGCTGGACGGCAAAGGACCGATCCACGGTGATCTCTACGAAATGCCTATCGAACGCAAAGCACCGGGCGTGATCTATCGCCAGCCCGTAAATGAACCGCTGCAGACCGGAATCAAGGCGATCGATGCGATGATCCCCATCGGAAGAGGACAGCGGGAGTTGATTATCGGCGACCGCCAGACCGGGAAAACCGCTATCGCCATCGATACGATCATCAACCAGAAAGAGTTCTATGACAAGGGGGAACCGGTATACTGTATCTATGTAGCCATCGGACAAAAGGGGAGCACCGTTGCAAATGTGCTTAAAACACTGGAAGCCAACGGTGCAATGGATTATACAGTGATCGTTTCAGCCACTGCGTCGGACCCTGCCGCACTACAGTTTTATGCCCCCTTCGCAGGGTGCACCATCGGGGAATATTTTC
>Ga0180435_10001742_pt1 | contig 22437 bp, 21 predicted proteins | sample SS_ome_3_FD_132467 | JGI IMG/M metagenome (GOLD analysis project Ga0180435, IMG submission 132467) | Hypersaline lake sediment archaeal communities from the Salton Sea, California, USA - SS_3_S_1 metaG | ecosystem: Environmental > Aquatic > Non-marine Saline and Alkaline > Hypersaline >...
GTCTGGTACTGTCTGAAGACGCCATGGGTGTGCAGATGCGCAAAATCCTTGAAGCCAGCGGGCAGTCCATGCCGGAATCAAAACCTATCTTTGAATTCAACCCGAACCATCTGCTGCTGCAGCGCTTGGATATGGAGCCGGATGAAGATCGCTTTGCAGAACTTGTTGGTATTCTGTTTGACCAGGCAAGCCTCGCTGAAGGTGGTGCCCTGACCGACCCGGGTGCGTACGTTGAGCGGTTGAACCGCCTCTTGCTCGAGCTGTTGGATAGCGACAAGTAAGTGAAAGTCTACACCGTCGCAACCTTGATTGAGGCGGTGTACGAACTGTTTCAAGACAACCCGCTGAGTTATGGGCATGGCACAGACAATGCCTGGGATGAAGCGGTTGCGCTGGTACTGACGCTTTCTGGTCTGGCAGATGATGAATCTGTGTTAGACCAGCCGCTATCCTCATCACTGGTCTCCCGTTGCTTGCGCGATGCGCAGTTACGAGTCGAAAAGCGGATACCATTGGCATACATCCTTGGTGAAACGCAATATGCCGGCTATCGCTTTAAAGTAGAGCCAGGCGTGATTGTGCCGCGCTCTCCTATCGGCCTGTTACTGCAAGATGGCCTGCAACCCTGGCTGCCTTCGCCAGTGACAGCAGTCCTTGACCTGTGTTGCGGCAGTGGTGTGCTTGGCATTGTTGCAGCACATGTTTTTCCGGATGCTCGCGTGACTCTGGTAGACGTCGAACCTCAGGCGATAAAACTTGCACAAACCAATGTTGCCGAGCACAACCTGGTTGAACGAATAGAGGTGATCCAGGCAGATGTGCTGGATCAGCCGGGTTTTGCACAGAAGTTTGACCTCATCATCACCAATCCGCCCTATGTGGATGCGCTGGATATGTCCAGCCTGCCGGCGGAATATACTGCCGAGCCGGAATGGGCGCTGGCCGGCGGTGAGGACGGGCTGGTGTTCATCGACACGATCCTGGACAAGCTGCCGTTGTGGCTGAAACCCTCCGGCCTGCTGGTTGCCGAGGTAGGTGCCAGCGCACCGGCATTGATACAGAAATACCCAGATCTGCCGATGATCTGGCCGGATCTGCCGATGGGGGGTGAAGGTGTTTTTGTGCTTGAAGGCGCAGCGCTAAATTCACATACTGCGCCCCGCTTGCAGGATTAGAAGGCGCCAACATGGCCGGAAACAGTATTGGACAGCATATCAAAGTATCAACTTTTGGTGAAAGCCACGGCCTGGCTCTGGGCGCAATAGTGGATGGCTGCCCACCCGGATTGGATCTGAGCGAAGCGGATTTGCAACCGGACCTTGACCGGCGTCGCCCGGGGCAAAGCAAATATACAACCCAGCGTAAAGAATCTGACCAGGTCAAAATCCTCTCAGGCGTTTTCGAAGGTAAGACAACAGGTACGTCTATTGGCTTGTTAATCGAAAACGAGGATCAGAAAAGCAAAGATTACAGTAATATCAAAGATATCTTTCGCCCGGCTCACGCAGATTATACCTACGATGGTAAATACGGCATTCGTGATTACCGTGGTGGTGGCCGCTCTTCAGCACGGGAAACTGCGATGCGGGTGGCAGCTGGCGCCATCGCAAAAAAATATCTGGCACAACAGGCTGGCATAAAAATATTCGGTTTCCTCTCAGCTATTGGCGATCTCAAGATTTCATTAAAGGATGCCGGTCAGATTGAGCAGAACCCTTTCTTCTGCCCGGATGTTGCAGCCCTGGAAGAAATTGCAGCGCTTATTGATAACCTGCGCCGCTCAGGTGATTCGGTAGGCGCTGAAGTCAGCGTTTATGCGACAGGTGTGCCTGTTGGTCTCGGTGAGCCTGTATTTGGCAAACTGGATGCAGACCTGGCGGGTGCACTGATGAGTATAAATGCAGTTAAAGCCGTGCAGATTGGTGATGGTGTAGAGGTGGTTGCGCAAAGGGGCACGGAACATCGCGACGAGATAACACCGCAAGGTTTCACCAGTAACCACGCTGGCGGCGTCCTGGGCGGCATTTCCTCTGGACAGGACCTTATCTGCAAAATCTCGCTGAAACCAACCAGCAGCCTGACGACGCCTGGTCGTTCAATTGATACCAGTGGCAATCCTGTAGAAGTTGTTACCAAGGGTCGTCACGATCCGTGTGTGGGGATACGGGCTACACCCATTGCAGAGGCAATGATGGCGATTGTGCTGATGGATCATTACCTGCGTCATCGTGGTCAGGTCGGCGCCTTCAAACCTGCGTAGTCATCAGAAAAGCCCGTTAACACGTCAACAAACGCAGATGCGGCATTACTCAGGGTGCGCGCAGGATTTGTGACATACCCAAGGGTTCGCGACATCGGCGCGCAGTCTACAGACAGCACTGACAGCTCACCAACCATGCTGCGTGGCAGCACACTCCAGCCCAGGCCGACGTTGACCAGCATGCCGATGGTTTCAAGATAATTGGTCGACATGGTTGGGGTGAGCAGCAGATCCTGTTCAGAAAAACGCTGTAAAACAATACGACCTGTAAATGTGCCAGCGCCTGGCAACACGCAAGGCTGATCCGCCAGCCAGGCCAGGCTCACATTTTGGGGACTGTGCGGTGATGCGACAAAAACCAATGGGTCTTTCCAGATCACCTGGCTTTGCAACTGTTGCTCTCCCTCCGGGTTCAGGGTCACAACCGCAACTTCACTCCTGCCCTGACGAACGCGATTATGGGCGACCTCGGAATCTTCAAAACTGATATTCATCTGAACCTGTGGATACTGGCTGACAAACCGCCGCAGTACCGGTGCTAACCGATGCAGACCAATATGATGGGAGGTGGCAAGGGTCAAAGTGCCGGCCACATTCTGCGCAAGATTGTGCAGCTGCTTTTCGGTGTCCGCCAGGGTCGCCAACATCAATTGAGCCTGGGGCATAAGCGCCGCGCCAGCTTGGGTCAGATGAACCTGTTTGCCGACCCGATCGAACAGACGCGCGCCAAAGCGCTGCTCCAGCGCCTGAATCCTCTTGCTGACAGCGGGTTGAGTGATGTGCAATGCCGCAGCCGCATTGGAAAACGAAGCTTCCTGCGCAACCGTGATGAATGTCGCCAGATCATGGAAGTTCATATATAGCCTTTCTTTATAGAAAATATAAATATAATGAATTTGTTTTATCGTAGCACCACTCGTAGACTCGCGCTTTTTCAATGCACTCACTACAAATTTTCACAGGCAGGCGGAAGATGGCAGCACAGACTCTGTACGATAAAATCTGGCAGGCGCACAGCGTTGGTAAACGCAAAGACGGCAACAATCTGCTCTACATCGATCTGCAGTTGCTGCACGAAGTGACCTCCCCCCAAGCTTTTGAGGGCCTGGCCCTGCATAAACGCCCGTTGTGGCGCGTAGACGCAAATCTGGCCACGCCAGACCACAATGTCCCAACCACTGATCGAGCGCTTGGTTTTAAAGGTATTACAGACCTGATTGCGCTGGAACAGGTGGTCACCCTTGACGACAACTGCAAATCGTTTGGCGTTACTCAATTTGAAATCGATGACCCCCGTCAGGGTATCGTGCACGTGGTAGGTCCGGAGCAGGGCGCAACGCTCCCGGGTATGACCATTGTCTGCGGCGACTCACACACGTCTACCCACGGCGCGTTTGCGGCGCTGGCCCAGGGTGTAGGCACATCAGAAGTGGAGCATGTCATGGCCACCCAGTGCCTGGTACAGAATAAAGCCAAAAATTTTGCAGTCATTGTCGACGGTCAACTGCAACCCGGTGTCAGCGCCAAAGACCTTGTCTTAACGATTATTGGCAAGCTCGGTACGGCTGGTGCTACCGGTCATACCATTGAATATCGGGGTGAAGCCATTCGCAGTTTATCCATGGAAGGGCGCATGACGCTGTGTAACATGGCCATTGAGGCTGGCGCCCGTGCCGGTCTGGTTGCTGTCGACGACACAACAATCGACTATGTTCGCGGTCGACCCTTTGCCCCGAGCGGCGAACAGTGGGAAAAAGCAGAGGCTTACTGGCGCACCCTGGTTACCGATGAAGGTGCTCACTTTGATAAAACTCTTCGCCTGAACGCAGCAGACATCGCTCCTCAGGTCTCCTGGGGCACCTCTCCAGAAATGGTCACCGGCATAGATGGCCATGTGCCCCACCTTGAAGAGCTGGAAACCGATGTGCAGCGCGAAGCCGCGGGACATGCCTTTAAGTACATGGGGCTGCAACCCGGTAAACCTATTGTCGATATTGAGGTGAACCGCGTCTTTATCGGCTCCTGTACAAATGCACGGATTGAGGATCTGCGCGCTGCAGCAGCCGTCGTGAGAGGCAGAAAGCTGGCTGCTAACGTCAAAGAAGCGCTGGTTGTGCCGGGTTCAGGGCTGGTCAAAGCTGAGGCGGAGGCTGAGGGTCTTGCGCAGATCTTCATTGATGCAGGTTTTCAGTGGCGCGCGGCAGGCTGTTCCATGTGCCTGGGTATGAACCCGGACCGTCTGGCACCTGGAGAACACTGCGCCTCTACTTCAAACCGCAATTTTGAGGGTCGTCAGGGCCACGGGGGGCGCACACACCTGGTCAGCCCTGCGATGGCGGCTGCGGCGGCAGTTGCAGGACATTTTGTAGACGTTCGGGAGTGGCTCTAATGTTGGCATTTACGACACACACCGGCGCTGTAGCGCCATTGGATCGGGTCAACGTCGACACCGACCAGATTATCCCCAAGCAATACCTTAAATCCATTAAACGCACCGGGTTTGGCGACTATCTGTTTGATGGCTGGCGCTTCCTGGATGAAGGTAGCATCGGCATGACCCCAAATGAACGCGCCATTAACCACGATTTTGTGCTCAATTCGCCGGACTATCAGGGCGCAAGCATATTGCTGGCAAGAGACAATTTCGGCTGCGGATCTTCTCGCGAACATGCGGTTTGGGCGTTGCAGGAATTCGGTTTTCGGGCGGTCATCGCACCCAGCTTTGCAGATATTTTTTATGGTAATTGTTTTAAGAATGGCTTGTTACCTATTGTTTTAGATAGCAAAATTATTGATCAACTGTTTGCAGAAACCCAAAGCAACTTCGAGCTGAAGATCGACCTGAGTAGCCAGACTGTGGTGACGCCAGGTGGCGACACCTTTGCCTTTGAAATTGATCCAGTGCTGAAAGATAAAATGCTGTCCGGCATGGACGATATCGACATGACCTTAGCCGAACGTGAACTGATCGAGCAGTTTGAAACCGGTCATCGCGCACGTCAGCCCTGGCTGTTTGAGCGGGATTTTTCCGACGGCAAATCAGCGGAAAGTAACAACACAGAAGGACAAGCATCATGACTGCAGCAAAAGTTCTGGTTTTGCCCGGTGACGGCATCGGCACAGAGGTCATGGCACCGGCGGTGGCAGTAATGCAAGCCGCAGCGGCGGCAGTGGATTGCCCCCTGGATATTAATGAAGGCCTGGTAGGGGGCGTCGCCATAGACGCAACCGGCTCGCCTCTACCTGAGGCCACCCTGGCTGCAGCCCAGGCCGCAGATGCGGTTCTGCTGGGTGGTGTCGGCGGGCCCAAATGGGACCATCTACCGATGTCGAACCGGCCTGAAAAAGGTCTGTTAGGCCTGCGCCAGGCGTTGGGATTGTTTGCCAATCTGCGCCCAGCCTTGTTGTTCGGACCACTTGCCCAGGCCTCTTCGTTGAAAGCGGAGCTTGTGGCGGATCTGGATATTCTGATCATCCGCGAACTCACCGGCGGCATCTACTTTGGCGAACCGCGCGGAGTAGAGCAGCGGGACAACGAAAGGGTAGGCTTTAATACTCTGGTATATGCCGAACACGAAATCCAGCGGATCGCCAAAGTGGGCTTCGAGCTGGCACAGAAGCGCGGTGGTCGCCTGTGTTCTGTTGATAAAGCTAATGTGCTTGAAGTCTCCGCTCTATGGCGCGAAGTGGTCACCGCCATGCATGCTGACTATCCCGATGTGGAACTGTCTCATATGTATGTCGACAATGCTGCCATGCAGCTGGTGCGGGCACCGAAACAGTTCGATGTGATTGTCACCGGCAATATGTTTGGCGATATCCTTTCGGATGTCGCTGCAATGCTCACAGGTTCGCTGGGCATGCTGCCTTCAGCCTCACTGTCTGCCAGCGGCGTTGGCATGTACGAACCGGTGCATGGCACCGCACCGGATATTGCCGGGCAGAACAAAGCTAACCCGCTGGCGACAATCCTGTCGGTTGCCATGATGTTCAGATACAGCCTTGATCAGCCTCTGGCCGCTGAGCGTATCGAGCAGGCTGTAGCCAGGGTTCTGGCTGACGGCTATCGCACGGGTGATATTGCCAACGCTGAAGAAAAAGACAGGATGATAGGAACCCAGGAAATGGGCGAACGTGTATTAGAGCAGTTAGGATAAAAAAATGTCTGATATTCAACCAGTTAACGTTGCTATTGCAGGTGCTACTGGAGCTGTGGGCGAAGCCCTGATTGAAATCCTGGAAAGCAGAAAATTTCCCGTCGGCGAGTTATTCCTGCTCGCCAGTGAGCGCTCTGCCGGCAAACGTCTGCAGTTTCGTGGCAAAAGCATCATGGTGCAGAAGCTGGAAGATTTTGACTTCTCCCAGGTCCAGATCGGCCTGTTTTCCGCCGGTGGCAGTGTTTCGGCCCAGTATGCGCCCATTGCGGCCGACGCCGGCTGTGTGGTGATCGACAACACCTCGCATTTCCGCTACGACGAGGACATTCCACTGATTGTGCCTGAAGTTAACCCGGAACGTGTTGCCGACTATGTTAATGCCAATATTATCGCCAACCCCAACTGCTCAACAATACAGATGGTCACTGCGCTGAAACCTATCCATGACGCTGTAGGCATCAGCCGCATTAACGTGTGTACTTATCAGGCCGTGTCGGGTGCCGGAGCCGGCGGCATCAACGAACTGGCGGGACAGACAGCTAACCTGCTCAATGGCAAGCCCATAGAGAAATCGGTCATGCCGCATCAGATTGCCTTCAACGCCATCCCTCAAATCGATGTGTTCATGGACAATGGCTACACCAAAGAAGAAATGAAGATGGTCTGGGAAACCAACAAGATCCTCGGCGACCCGGATATTGTGGTTAACCCGACCTGTGTCCGTATCCCGGTGTTCTATGGTCACTCGGAAGCCGTGCATATCGAAACGCGCGCCCAGATCAGTGCCCTGGAGGTCACCGAACTGCTGCAGGCAGCGCCTGGTATCAAAGTCATGTCCGGTGAACAATATCCCACCGCAGTCGTGGATGCGGCAGGTACCGACCCGGTATTTGTTGGCCGTATCCGGGAAGATATTTCGCATCCCAATGGCATTAATCTGTGGATTGTTGCCGATAATGTCCGCAAAGGTGCAGCCCTGAATAGCGTTCAAATTGCTGAGCTTTTGCTCGATCATCTGCAGGTCAGCTAAACTTGTAACAGCACGCACAACAAAACCTGTCGTGTGCTTGTTAGCGGCCTAACAGGTTTGTTAGCTGGCCGCACATAAAATCTGAGCAATTTAATTGCCGAACGTTCAGGTTTTTGTTGTTTGGTATGCTGAAAATGGTACATGTGCCCGCCTAAGCGGCTAACATCTGGGTTACCTTATCCAGTGAGCGCTGTGACCTGTGCATTGCGTGGTATGAGCTGACGGCACCGCTGGGCGGATGGCGAAAGAGAAGGGAAAAAGAATGAAAGTTGCTTGCACAATACGTGCAGCACAGGGAAACAAAAGGTGTGCATTCACACAATTTGTACAGATCGAACGACAGCAAGATAAAAACGGACACATGGATTTGGACACACAAGCTTTGGCCCACACCCTCAGTTCAGGGGACAACTTTCCACAAACAATTCTGCGAAGGAGGGTCTTGCCTATGCTTACGCGCAAGTGCCAATGGATTCTGATGGCGCTTTTGGCAACCAGTTTGGCCGCACCGGTTCAAACTTGGGCGCTAGGTCTTGACGAACTGGAAGTGACTTCAGCGTTGAATGAACGCTTTGCTGGCACCATCGAACTGCTTGATGCTCAAGGTTTACAACCTTCAGAAATAGTTGTTTCAATGGCGTCACGAGAGGATTTCGAACGGGTCGGCGTTGAACGATTTTTCTATCTCACGAATCTGAAGTTTGCTGTCGAAAACGAAAATGGCACAGCAGTCGTCAAAGTTTCCAGCACCCAGCCAATTGCGGAACCTTATCTTAACTTTATTGTTGAAGTGCTCTGGCCTCGTGGTCGGTTGTTAAAAGAATATACCGTTCTTTTAGATCCACCGACTTTCAGTCAGGCAGCTGCCCCAGCAGTGCAGGCGCCGAAGCAACCCGCGCCTCGCGCAACGCAGCCCCCTGCACAACAACCTGCAACTGCGGGTACCCGAGTTGATCTGCAGCCGCGCAGCAGCACCCGTCCTCCTGCGCCACGCGCGCCAGTAGATGGCCTGATGACCACACGCGACGATACCTTGTGGAAAATTGCATCACGCACGCTTCCTTCAAACCGGGTCAGCGTGAACCAGCACATGCTGGCGATCCAGCGAAAAAATCCGCAAGCGTTCATGCGTGGCAACATTAACCTTTTGAAAGCCGGTTACGTGCTGGATATACCCAGCGAAGCTGAGGCCCTGGGCATTGATACAGCAGCAGCGACACAGGAAGTTGCCGCTCAAACTCAAGCCTGGCGCTCCGGTGACGACAACCAACAACTGGCCGGCAATACTCCGGCAGCAACGCCACTGGAAGATCAGCAGCCTCAACTGCGTTCTGCAGTAGATGCAACGGAAGCCGGCGTGCAGCGTAATGCGGCCAGCGAACAGGGCGAGGGCCAGGTGCGCATTCTCGCCAGCAGCGGCGAGTTAGCCAGTGGTACCGCCAGCGGTGAAGATCCAAGCGTGAACGTTCTTATCGGCGAGAAAGAGACGTTGTCCCGTCAGGTTGACGAACTGACGTACCAGTTAGATCGGGAAAAAGAAATCGCGGCTAACGAAGTTACCGTAAGAGATCGTCAGCTTGAAGTTAAGAACCAGGAACTCGCAGCGATGTCAGAACGCCTGCGTGAGCTGGAAGAACAGGCGGCGCAAGCACGCCAGAACCAGAATCAAAATCAAAGTCCCAACACGACCAGCCCCGAGACACCCTGGTGGATGTCACCCATGGTGCTGATCGGTGTCATTGTGCTTTTGATTTTGTTTCTTGCCGTTGTCCTTATGCGTCTGCGCAGTGCGCGTGCAGAACAAGAGGCGTTCGAAAATGAATTTTTTGACGAGCATGCCGATACAGCTTTAGCCGATGCAGAAGATACTGGCGCCGCGGTAGCAGACGAAGATTACGTCGAAGAGGGTGAAGATGCAGACACTGCAGCCAGCGATGCTGTTGAACCTTTTATCAGTGACGTTGAAGACCTTGATGATCTGGTGGGTGACGATGAGCAGATCACAAGCGATGCCACACAGACCCAGCCGACAGATGAGAGTTCCCAGATCGACTCCGGCAAGACAGGTGATGCAATCGGTGAAGCAGAGATTTATATCGCTTACGGACGTTATGGCCAGGCTGCGAATCTGCTGACCAGCGTTTTAAACAGCGAACCTGAACGTTGGGATGTCAGGCTGAAACTGCTCGAGGTTTTTGTTGAGTCATCTGATGAAGCAGCATTTTCTGAGCAGGCGCAGTACATTCTTGACCACTGTGACGATGAAGAAGTACTGATGGCCTGTCGCGACCTTGAAGCCCAGTTTGACAGCAGCGTTGTGAATCTCAGCGACAACGACGCGGCACCAGAGGCCCAAGGCTCCAGTGAAGAAGAGGTGCTGGAACTTGATCTGGATGAACTCGACAGCTTAGAAACTGCCACGACCGACGATGATGGGTTCACTGATTTGTCGGCTGACGACACAATTGAAGAAATTCTTGACGACGCTGACACTGCTGAAGACGCATCAGACATAGAGTTTGAACTCGAATTTGATGATACTGATGAAGACACTAAAACCGAATCCACAGCCAGTACGGGCGGCGCCGGCGACGAACTGGGTGGCGATCTGGGTATCGATTTTGATCCAGACCGAGAGCCACTAGATGAATCAGCTAGCAGCGTAAGTGAAGAATCCGTAGAGCCGGAGCTGGACGATCAGGAAGCCGAAGATGGGCAGACGCTGGATTTTGCCCGCGAAACACCTGACACAGATGATGAATTCGAATTCGACAACCCAGAAGAAGGGGATATCAATACGACTAAGCTCGATCTGGCAGAAGCCTATATTGATATGGGCGACGCAGACGGCGCTGCGGATATCCTCAAAGAAGTCATCGAAGAGGGCAGCTCCGAACAGCAGGAAAAAGCGCAATCCATGCTGGATAAGATGAACGGCTGATCTGTTTGCAGTTGGCGCTCAGGCAGCCACAGTGACCTCTTATGTGTTTGGTGTCACCTACAATGGCACCCCTTACCGCGGCTGGCAGCGCCAGCCAGGTCAAAACACAGTCCAGGGTGAACTCGAAGCTGCACTTGCACGTATTGCCAACAAACCTGTATCGCTGAGTGTAGCTGGCCGCACCGACGCAGGGGTTCATGCAACAGGCCAGGTAGCGGCTTTTTCTACCGGTACCCAACGCCCGCTGCACGACTGGCATCGCGGTTTGAATGCGCTGACCTCGGACAATATTCACATTGACTGGATACAGGTAGCGCAAGAGGCATTCCACCCACGCTACAGTGCAACCGCACGTCGTTATATTTATGTCTACCATGATATCGGCTATAGACACCCACACCTGCAGGGCCAGGTCTGGGCGTGTTCCCGCCTTGATGCAGATGCAATGCATCGCGCCGGGCAGGCTCTGATCGGAGAGCATGATTTCAGCAGTTTTCGCGGCTCGGGTTGTCAATCGATCACCCCTCTGCGTCGAGTCAATCTGCTGCAAGTGCGGCGTCAGGGTGAGTTTGTACTGCTGGAAATCGAAGCCAATGCTTTTCTACTGCATATGGTACGCAACATTGCACGCGCACTGCATGATGTAGGTGAGGGTGCCCACATCGATAACGGCGTAACGACAGACAGTCCGGCGCAATGGCTGAAACTGACCGACAGGTCAGTCGTCGGCGCCACGGCACCGCCTTCTGGCCTCTACCTGACTGCTGTATCCTATCCAGGTTACAGCCTGCCGCCTGCAACAAAAATTTCTCTTTTAAGCACGCAGAAGTGACTTTAAAGCCAACCTGACAACCGCTAGACTAGTCTGCTTGGTCAGCGTACTCCACTTAAGTCTCCCTATTCGGGCGACGGAATCATAATGCCTATTTCCATTCCCGAAGACACATGGTGCAAAATCTGTGGGGTTACACGTATTGAAGATGTGCGCACCTGCGAAGAAGCTGGTGCTGATGCTATTGGCTTTAACTGCTATGCCGGTAGTGCAAGGTTTGTTGACAGCAAAACCATTGCCACTTTAAGCCGTGCTAACACGTTGACCTCGGTGGCTCTGTTTGTTGACGCAAGCGCGACACAGGTTAAAAAGATTATTGATGCTGCAGACATTGACCTATTGCAATTTCACGGTAACGAAGAACCGGCGTTCTGTGAGCAGTTTGATCTGCCCTATATGAAAGTGTTGCGTATGCGCGCAGGGATCGACCTGAACGCAGAAGCCAAACGTTACTCATCGGCGTGGGCGCTCATGTTGGACACCTTCGTTGATGGCCAGCCTGGTGGCACCGGTTCCACCTTTGACTGGCAACGATGGCCAAAAAATAGGGATGCACGCTGGGTGCTTGCTGGTGGATTAACACCTCAGAACGTGGCCGCGGGTATAAAACAGCTTGCGCCATTTGGGGTAGATGTCAGTGGTGGTGTAGAGGGTGATACCCGGGGTCGCAAAGACCGTGAGAAAATTCTAGATTTCATTCAGGAGGTGCGAAGTGTCAGTGGCAAGTAAAGGCAGTAATTACGCTCAGCCCGGCGACAATGGCTTGTTTGGCGAATACGGAGGCCGCTACGTTGCGGAGACGCTTACTCACGCGCTCGACCAGCTGGCCGAGCTGTATGAACAGGTTCGCAATGATCCGGAGTTCCAGCAGGAACTGCACGAAGACCTCACCGATTACGTCGGTCGTCCAACACCGCTGTATTTTGCTAAACGTCTAACAGAAGAACTCGGCGGTGCAAAAGTCTACCTGAAACGCGAAGATCTGAACCATACTGGCGCGCACAAAATCTGTAACACCATTGGTCAGGCTTTATTAGCCAAGCGCATGGGTAAACCACGTGTGATTGCAGAAACCGGAGCCGGTCAGCATGGTGTCGCTACCGCCACGGTTGCCGCCCGACTGGGTCTTAAGTGCGACGTTTACATGGGTGCAGAAGACGTCGAGCGCCAGAGCCTGAATGTTTATCGCATGAAACTTCTGGGTGCAAACGTCATACCCGTGCATTCAGGTTCAAAGACTCTCAAAGATGCGCTCAACGAAGCAATGCGTGACTGGGTAACCAACGTGGATGACACCCATTACATCATCGGCACAGTGGCTGGTCCGCACCCGTTCCCGATGCTGGTCCGCGACTTTGCGTCTATCATCGGATCAGAGGCGCGTGCACAGATTCTGGCGAAAGAGGGTCGTTTACCTGATATGGCAGTTGCCTGCGTCGGCGGCGGCTCGAATGCCATGGGTTTATTTTATCCGTTCATAGATGATGTTGATGTCGAGCTGATTGGCGTTGAAGCTGGCGGGAAAGGTATTCAGACAGGTGCTCACGCAGCACCACTGAACGACGGTAAAGTGGGTGTTCTGCACGGCAATCGCACCTATCTGATGGCGGACGCTGACGGCCAGATTGCACAAACACATTCCATTTCCGCGGGCCTCGACTATCCTGGGGTCGGCCCCGAACACTCCCATCTGAAAGACATCGGGCGCGCTCGTTACGACAGTGCCACCGATGAGGAAACCATGGCGGCTTTTCGCATGCTGAACCGCACCGAAGGTATTCTCGCCGCGCTTGAATCCAGCCATGCGATTGCCTGGGTAGTTAAGCATGCGCCTACCATGGACCCGGAAAACATCATCTTAGTTAATCTGTCAGGCCGTGGAGACAAAGACATCAATACAATTGCGAAACTGGATAATATTACTTTGTCATGAGCAGAATCAGCCAATACTTTGCCGCGAACCGGGACCGCAAAGCGCTCATCAGTTTTCTAACTGCTGGCGATCCAACCCTTGAACATACGGTGCCGGCACTCCATGCGCTGGTTGCTGGAGGGGTAGACATTCTCGAGGTTGGCGTACCCTTTTCAGATCCGGAGGCTGAGGGACCTGCGATTCAGGCTTCCAGCGAACGAGCACTGGGCAACGGTACTACGCTGGTGCGAGTGTTGCAGATGATCACCGAATTCAGACAAACGAACACCGAGACGCCGATAGTATTAATGGGCTATCTGAATTCAATTCTAGCTATGCCGGATTTTCCGCAGCGCGCGCAGAATGCCGGCGTTGACGGTCTGATAATGGTTAATTTGCCGCCGGAGTCAGCGGCACAGTTACAGCCTGAACTGCAGGCTTGCCATATCGACTTAATCTACCTGGTTGCACCAACAACTACCGATGAGCGCGCTCGCTTTATCCTGAAAAACGCGTCAGGCTTCGTCTACTACGTCTCGCTGAAAGGCATCACCGGCGCGGACAACCTCGACACAGAAGCTGTGTCGTCCCGTCTGGCCGAGCTTAGACAGCATACTGATTTACCCCTGTGTGTGGGTTTCGGCATTAAGAACCCGGAATCGGCCGAGGCGGTTGCGGCATTCGCCGATGGTGTAGTTGTCGGTAGCGCCCTTGTGAATCTGTTGGCAGAACATGTCGACAGTGTTGAAGCCGGAGCCGCGGCACTCACTGAGACAGCACTCGCGTTGCGCGAAGGTGTCAATCGCGGCGCGGATCAAAGCTCAATCGGCAGCTAGCGCATGCGCGACCTGGACGACTGGCTGGCTTACATCTCCGAGCAACACTGGCAGTCCATTGATATGGGCCTGCAGCGCATGCAGGACATGGTCGCCCGTCTGAACCTGCAACAGCCAGCCGCTAAAGTCATTACCGTTGCCGGAACCAACGGCAAAGGTTCCACCTGTTACGCTGCCGAAGCCATGCTCCTGCAGGCCGGTATGTCTGTCGGTACAACCCTATCTCCTCACGTCACCCGATTTAACGAACGCGTACGCATCAATGGGGCTGAAGCAGAAGATCAGCTGCTCTGTCGTGCCTTCTCGGCAATCGACAGGCAACGCAGCGATTTGCCTTTGACTTATTTTGAGTTCAGCGCACTCGCCGCTTTATGGTGTTTCAAAGAACAAAAGGTAGATGTCTGCATTCTTGAAATCGGCTTAGGCGGGCGCCTGGACGCTTTCAATGTAATTGACGCGGATATTGCCGTTATCACCAGCATAGGACTGGATCATCAGCAGTTTCTTGGTGAGACGACAGAGGCCATTGGTGCTGAGAAGGCAGGTATTCTGCGCCCCCACCAACAGGTCGTGTTTGGTCCGGACATGCCTGAATCAGTTTTACAGGCTGCAGCGCAGCTGTCGTTGAGTCCCATTGTCCTCGGCGATACCTGGCAGGTCAGGCCCGATGCCGAAAACAGTACCTGGGCGCTCTTTGAGAACAATCAATGTCAACTGCGCGAACAGCCCTATCATCAATGTTCGCCGCAGAATCTGGTCATCGCCTACCTGGCCACCCATTGCCTGACCGGCTCTCCGGTGTCTGTCATATCTGCAGTGAATCCAGCCCTGCAGATGCCGGGACGAATGCAGCAGCGCCTTCTGAACGGCCGGCGTATCGTGCTTGATGTTGCCCACAATCCCGCCGCGGCGGCATTCCTGGCCAGGGAGATGGCGCAACGTAAGTGGCAACCAAAGCTGATTCTGTGCGGTATGCTCAGGGACAAAGATCATGCGGGTGTCTACGCAGCTATTGCATCACAGACGGATGCTCCCTGGTGGCTGCTGGACACCGCTGGTGAACGCAGCTTCACTGCCGTTGAACTGCGTCAGCGGTTACCACCAGCATCACCCACTGAACCCATGCTTTGGGAAAACTTGATGTCCGAACTAGGTACCGCAACCCAAAGCGGAGATGTTATCCTTGCCTTTGGTTCTTTTGACCTGGTTGCTCGGGTCAACGAGCTGATAAACATTAACATCACCTGATCCAGAGCCACCTTGCGCCACGCCCAGTGATTATCTCTATATGAACGAACGTACCCGTTACCGGGTCACCGGCTCGATATTCCTCATTGCCCTGGCAGTCATCTGCCTGCCGATGATATTCGATGGCGCCGGCACTGCTGTCAGCCCGCCGCCGCCAACACCTGCTGTGACTATTCCGCACAACACACCCGCTGCTCAAGCCCTGGCTGAATTTGACGATGTTGTGCCGGTGAGTGATGTGGTTGAACGTGTCGAAGCATTGCGCGAAGAAGTGGATGAGGCCGGTTTCGACACCTCAAACGATACACGTTTTGGTGAACCCGTACTGGGCCAGGTCTCTGATCAAACTCGCGTCTGGGCGGTACAGGCCGCAAGTTTCGCCAGTAAAAATAATGCGCTGGCCTTCCAGCAGAGCCTGCGCGATGCAGGTTATGAAGCTTTTACTTCAACCCTGCGGGGCGCTCGCCAGGGCGAAGAACTGGTCAGAGTGGCGGTAGGACCTCTGCTTAATGCCGACGAAGCGAAATCCATACAAACGCAAATAGAAAACCGTTTTAATGTTGAAGCAGTGTTGGTGGAGATGAGTCAGTAATGGCTGTTGCGGGTTTAGATATTGTTATTGTCACGGTGGTACTTTTGTCAGCTGTCATTGGTCTTGTTCGGGGCTTGATGAAAGAAGTGCTGTCCCTGGCAGCCTGGGTCCTGGCGTTTGTGGTGGCCATGTATTTCTCACCCTTTGTCGCCCTCAACCTGCCGGCATCCTGGGGGGCTGAATCAGTACGCATGGTGATTGCCTTTGCCTGTCTGTTTATCGCCAGCCTGATTGTCGCCGGTATAATGCAGTGGATAATCGCCAAACTGGTGGAAACAACCGGGTTAACCGGCACCGATCGCTTTCTTGGGTTTCTTTTTGGTAGCGCTCGCGGACTGCTGGTAGCCATTGTGCTGCTGATGATTCTGCGTGAGATTGGCAGCGATACACAGTGGTGGCAGGCCTCCGTTCTACAGGAACAGTTGCTCGCTTTTGAAGGCGATGTGCGCAACCTTCTGCAACAGGCAAAGGATCTTGCGCGTGACGTACCGACACCGGGCAGTTAGGCTTAGACGTCGCAAGGGCGGCATTGTCTGCGATTCAACATAATCTGGGGTTAGACATAAAATGTGCGGAATAGTGGGATTGGTCTCTAAAGGTCCAGTCAACCAGGCGATCTATGATGCGCTGACTGTATTGCAACATCGTGGCCAGGATGCCGCAGGAATGGTCACCAGCGATGGCAATAAGCTGCATCTGCGTAAGGCCAATGGCCTGGTGCGTGATGTGTTTCGTCAGGAGCATATGCAGCTGTTGAATGGCAATATCGGCATAGGCCATGTCAGATATCCCACCGCCGGCTCTTCAAGTTCCGCCGAAGCTCAACCCATGTACGTCAATTCTCCTTACGGTATAACCCTTGCGCACAACGGCAACCTGACAAACGCAGATCAGTTGAAGGCTGATCTGTTTGCTGAAGATCTTCGCCATATCAATACCACCAGCGATTCCGAAGTGTTGCTCAATGTACTGGCGCACGAACTGCAACAACAGCGTGCCCTCGACCCGACACCAGATGAGATTTTCAACGCTGTTGCCGGCGTCCACAAACGCTGTCGGGGTGCCTACGCGGCGGTAGCAATGATCATCGGCTGCGGTGTCTTAGGCTTCCGCGATCCTTACGGCATTCGACCTCTGGTTTACGGTGAGCGTGAGACAGACCAGGGTAAGGAATACATGCTGGCTTCGGAGTCGGTCGCTCTGGACCTGCAGGGATATACTCTGTTGGGCAGTGTCGCACCTGGTGAGGCGGTGTTTATCAGTTCCGACGGCAACATCCACCGCAAGGTCTGTGCTGAGAAAACCCGGCTGGTACCCTGTATTTTTGAGCACGTTTACCTGGCTCGCCCGGATTCCATCATGGATGATATTTCGGTGTATAAAAGCCGCTTGCGCATGGGAGAACATCTGGCAGCGAGGATTCTCGAACGCTACAGCCAGCATGCCCACGATATTGATGTGGTGATTCCGATACCGGATACCGGACGCACCGCGGCACTACCGCTGGCACACCAGCTGGATGTGAAATTTCGTGAGGGATTTGTAAAAAATCGGTATATCGGACGCACATTCATCATGCCAGGGCAGCAGGAGCGGAAAAAATCTGTGCGCCAGAAGCTCAACGTCATCGAGCTTGAGTTTCGCGACAAAAACGTGCTGCTGGTCGACGATTCTATTGTGCGCGGGACAACTACCCAGCAGATTATTCAAATGGCCAGGGACGCAGGCGCCCGCAAGGTATATATGGCGTCAGCTGCACCGGCTTTGCGCTATCAGAATGTCTATGGCATCGACATGCCCGCGCGTCAGGAATTTGTCGCCAATGAGCGCACCGACGAGGAAGTTGCAGAGATTATTGGCGCTGACTGGCTTGTCTATCAGGACATCAATGACCTGAAAAACAGTGCCCGGGAGGGCAATCCCAAGGTGGATGATTTCGAATGTTCCGCTTTTGACGGCCATTACGTGACTGGTGACATAGATGCAGACTACCTTAGCCAGTTATCCTTAACACGAAGTGACTTAAATAAGCAGCGCAGTGACGCCGAACTCAACCCAGATGCCACAATCCTTGAACTCCACAACCACGGTTGATGAGGTTGCCGTTTCCCGTGCCGGGGTGAAAAATCAGATTGAAGCGCTGATACAGGCATTGAATTCCATCCTGCTGGGCAAGGAGCAACAGATTAAGCTGAGCCTGGCTTGCCTGTTTGCTGGCGGTCACTTGCTCATTGAAGACCTGCCGGGTATGGGGAAGACGTTGTTGTCCCACGCCCTGGCAAAAACCCTGGGTTTATCTTACAACCGTATCCAGTTTACCTCTGACGTTCTGCCTTCAGACATCATTGGCGCAACGATCTTTGATAAGCAGAGCAATTCATTCCGTTTTATTGAAGGCCCGCTGTTTGCACAGCTGGTGCTGGCTGACGAAATCAATCGTGCAACGCCAAAAAGCCAGAGCGCGCTACTTGAAGCGATGGAAGAACGCCAGGTCACTAACGATGGTGTTTCGATGCCGCTGCCGACGCCTTTTTTTGTTATCGCAACCCAGAATCCGTCTACCCAGTCAGGCACTTTTGCATTACCAGAGTCTCAACTTGACCGTTTTCTCATGCGCATTGAATTAGGCTATCCCGAGCCCGCTGCAGAACGACAGTTGCTGATGCATGGCGATCGACGGACACACCTTAATTCTCTGGATGCCATTATCAACCCCGCGGAATTAAACAATATTCAGGCGGCAGTGAGAGCAATCAAAGCATCTGACCCGGTTATTGATTACGTCCAGCGCATCATCGCGTTCAGCCGTCTTGGCAGCGAGTTTGCGTTTGGTCTTTCGCCTCGCGGCGCTCTGGCTCTGTTACAAAGCGCAAAGGCCTGGGCTTTGATCAATGATCGCAGTCACGTTGTGCCTGAAGATGTTCAGGCGGTGCTGCCCAGCGTGGTAGAACACCGTCTGCGCGAATCTGCAGATTTTACCGGCCATGGCGGTGGTGCACTCGCTCAGAAACTATTAGGCAGCGTCGACGTCGTGTCATAGGCGGACAGCTTGAACGCTTTTTCCAAATCGACTTCGACCAATACCGAGCCAGCTAAAACCGCTGCCCCTTTCTCAAGCAAACGCTTCGGCGCCTGGCTCGATCGAAGAATACCTCCCAGCGCGCGCATAAAACTCAGCCAGGCCAACATTTTCATCTTCCCCACACGCTCAGGTTTTGCCTTTGCGGGCCTGCTGCTCATGCTGATCCTGGGTGCTATTAACTATCAGAACTCTCTAGTCTACGGCACAGCCTTTCTGTTAGGCAGCATGTTTGTCATCGCCATTCTGTACACCTTCAGAAATCTCTCCGGGCTCTCGATAGAGATGGCTGACAGCCACAGCGGTTTTGTTGGTGAACACATTGAATTCTCTGTACGCGTTGAACGACCGAAGGGGCGAGGGCGGGAAGGTATCCAAATCGGCTGGCCCAACGGCTACAAACAGTGGGTCGAGATATACGATACCCAGGCCAGTGTAGTGTCACTTTACGTTACGGCGCAACGGAGAGGTTGGTTGCGCCCGGGCCGCATGCTGGTTGAAACCTACTTTCCTCTGGGCCTGCTGCGCGCCTGGACATGGGTGGACATTAACGCTCGCGGCCTTGTGTACCCGAAACCCATCTTCTCTGAAAGTCCTCAATCTCAAAGCGGCAAACACCGCGATGATGGCGTTCTGATTGACCCCCTGGGCAGCGACGATTTTGTCGACCTGCGTGGTTATGTGCCCGGTGATCCGATCAGAAACATCCTCTGGCGCTCTTATGCCCGTTCGGACGAACTGGTTGTAAAGCGTTACGCAAGCTATCAGGAGCCTCGCCTGTGGTTTGATTTTGATCAACTCAGTGGCGATGTTGAGGAGAAGCTCAGCCGCCTGGCAGGTTTTGCATTGACCGCAACCCGCGCTGAAAAAGAGTTTGGCCTGCGCCTGCCGCAAAGGGAAATTTCTCCGGGGCTGGGACAGATGCACCTTGATCAGGTTTTGCGGGAACTGGCTCTTTTTGGCCACAGCGATGCTGAGCAGGCAGATCATGGGTAATAAACCCATGACACCAGGGAAGAGCGCGCCACAGGTGGGCATGGCGTATCAGATACCCCGTAACTCGCTGGCGCTGCTGATGATCTCCCAGGTTGTTGTGATTCTGCCGTTAGCGGTTTACATCACCCCTTGGATCATTGGCGTTGGTCTGTTCAGCGGCTACTGGAGAACACAGGTTTACCGAGGCCGTTGGGGTTACCCGGCCGGGTGGGTCAAAGCCCTGTTGGTCTTTGCCGGTGTCTTTGGCATCGCTTTAAGCGGTTATGGCACCTTCAGCCTCGAAGCGGCCACCTCCCTCCTGGTGCTGGCATTTGCTCTGAAGTTACTCGAGATGAAAACTCGCCGGGATGCTTACCTGGTTATTTTTCTCAGCTACTTCCTGATCGCTACAGCGTTTCTGTTCGACCAGGCCATCACCATGGCCGCTTACCAGGTATTGGCTGCCGTCATCATTACTGCGGCAATGGTCGGCATGAATCAACTGCAGAGCAGGGTGCGTCCGCTGGCGTCAATCAAACTCGCCGCCGCCCTGATTTTTCAGGCGCTGCCTCTGACTCTGGTGCTGTTCCTGCTGTTTCCACGCATTGCGCCACTGTGGTCGATACCTATGCCATCTTCTGCCACAACGGGGATCAGCGATACTATTAGACCTGGCGATGTTGCCAATTTGACAATGTCCAACGAACTGGCCTTTCGGGCAGTCTTTGAAGATGAGGTACCGCCTGCTCGCGAACTTTACTGGCGCGGACTTGTGTACAGCCAGTTTGACCAGGGCACATGGACCGTGGGACGACCGCTGCCACCAAAGGCCGCGCCACCAGCGGCTGTCGGACCTGGCATCGGCTATGAGGTGTTTCTCGAACCTACCCAGGCTGAATGGCTGTTTTCACTGGATACACCTGTGGAGTACGGCCCCCGTTTGAAAATGCTGGGCGACTACCGGCTGATAAACCCCGAATCGATATTGTCAGTCAAGCGTTATCGTCTGGTCAGCGACCCTCAGTACACCCAGGATCTGGAACTGCACGGGTTGCTTGAACGTCGGGAAACCAGGCTGCCGGACGATGACAATCCACGTATTCGTGCTTATGCGCGCGCACTGCTAGCCAAGACGGGCTCTCCGAACGCCATGGTTGAGGCCATGCTCTCGCAAATTCGCAACCGTGATTATGTCTATACCCTGCAGCCGCCAACACTGAACAATGTGAACAGTGTGGACGAATTCTGGTTCGACACACGCAGAGGTTTCTGCTCTCACTATGCAGGCGCCATGGTATTTGCGTTGCGAGCTGCAGGCATACCCGCCCGCATGGTCGGTGGTTACCAGGGTGGAGAGGTGAACCCCAGAACCGGTCACGTTGAAGTTCGACAGTACCTTGCTCATGCCTGGGTTGAGGTTTGGATTGAAGGTGCGGGCTGGACTCGGGTCGACCCAACGGCTGCGGTTGCACCAGCACGCGTTGAAAATGGTCTCAACGCTGCGCTTTCCGGCGAAGACCGCGCGGCGTTGTCATTTCTGACAAACGCGCGCCTCGGTGAGGGTGATCTGCTCAGCAGTGCGCTGCAGTTTTTTGATTCCGTAGAACATCGCTGGAACTTCTGGGTTGTTGGTTACGATGCGGCGTCTCAGAGTAGCGTTTTACAGAAGCTGTTAGGCGAGGTGACGCCTGCGCGGATAGGCCTGGCATTAGCAATAGGCGGTGGCGTCAGCATGTTCCTGGTTGCCCTCACGATGTTCTGGCGGCGGCGACCTACTCAGCGCAACCCGGTTGAACGCAAGTTTTTCAAATTCGCCAGCGCAATGGCTAGACAAGGCTACGCGCGAGCACCTGATGAAACACCCGCTGCGTATCTTCGGCGTCTTGCACTCAAAGCTGAATTGGATCCGCAACCCATGGTGCAACGGTTACAGAGTTTCATGTATGACCCGGAAGCAAGCCTGTCAGATGTTGAAAAGCGACAGATGCGTCAGGATTTCCGAAAACTCAGATTTAGACTTGCCTTTTCGACACCGGGCAAAGCATCCTAAGCACTGCCAACCGTGCTAAAAATTCAAAGTGACGCAAACAAAACGCACGCCCTGTGTGGGCATCTGTTCTACCACCTACGGAGACCTTGTGTGCCGCGGTTGCAAGCGTTTTGCCCATGAGATTGTCCAGTGGAATGGCTACGAAAAGCACCAGCAACAGCAGATCTGGTCGCGCCTGCAGAGCCTGCGCGACGAAGTTGTGGCACATACAGTGTCTGTCATTGATGAAATTTCTTACGACAAACAGATCCAGACTCCTCACCTGCAGAGCCTCACTGCCATGGAGCAGCGGTATGAACTGGTGCGCCATCTGGCCATTCAGAATACGCCGCTGTCTTCAGGCGGTTTGCAGGCGTCCACGGCAACGGATGATGCGCTGACCGCACTGCAGGCCATTGACAGTGAAATCTATCGTCGCTCGCTGGCGCACTATGAACGCAACTACAAGATTCCATTGTGAGCCGGCCTGATCTGAATCCTGCGCTGGAATTTTTACACTGCGCCACACCAGACGCCTGGCTTGCA